>Ga0307515_10007642_pt1 | contig 21323 bp, 17 predicted proteins | sample 17_EM_MG_FD_194513 | JGI IMG/M metagenome (GOLD analysis project Ga0307515, IMG submission 194513) | Populus trichocarpa ectomycorrhiza microbial communities from riparian zone in the Pacific Northwest, United States - 17_EM | ecosystem: Host-associated > Plants > Roots > Unclassified | place...
GATATAACATCAGTCACCTAGGATATAGGCTGATCAGAGGAGGAAGAACGATGACAGCAGTAAGAAGAGATACACACCTGGAGTTTTCAGAAGTGGATACGGGGGGAGATGGAGATGTACAGGTGTTTGATATAAGATACCCGTTGGGTAGAAAGGTGAGATTGGTGAATGTGTACCATCAGCTGTGACAAGAGGGGGGAGTGAGAAGTCAAGGCAGACCGGCACAGACAGCAAGATGGAGCGAAATTATGGAACAGGAAAAGATTCTTTTGGGAGGAGATTGGAATGCTCATAGTGATAGATGGGACCCGCAGCGCCCACCAAAATGAGATGCGAATTTTTTGGAAAATCTGATGCATGGGTACGATTTCATCAACGTTACGGACAGGGAAGAAACCCATTCGAATACGAGAAATGGGCAAACTTCGGGATCGCTTATTGATTTCTTGATCAACAAAACTTCCATTGCTGATAGATTAGAGACTTCAACAGGATTGACAACTACTTCGGATCACGCGGTTGTGTGCGCCCAGTTAAGATGGGATGCAAGGGAAGGAGTTGAAGTGTCGAGAAAAGTTACAGGATGGGATATTGATGGGCTCAAGTCGAAGGAGGAGGAAGAAAATTATAAAAAAGCACAAAAAGAGTGGAAGGATAACAGCTCAAAGAGACCTGTTTTGGATGAGAAGAGCAGTGAAGAGGATTTACAGAAGGAAGCTGAGTGGATACAGCGGAATTTCGTTAATCATCTTAATAGGTGCTGCAACAAGATTAAGGTTTGTGTGATATCTAAAAGGTGGTGGACGGCGGAGATCGCAGAAAATCGAAAAATTTTGGGCTGGATAAAAAGAGCCAGAAAGAAAGGGGAAGCGTCGCAGCAACATGTTAGGAAGCAGTGAAGCAACCTTCGAAGAATGATTCGACAGTCGAAAACGGAGATGTGGAGGAAGTTTTTAACTTCGGCCACAAGAGCTCAGGTCTGGCAGGCGTTGAGATATACGAAACCTGGAGGACAACAAACGACAAAGTCTTTGAAGTCCAGGACAGAAGAGGTGGCGGAGTCCTGGGAGGAAAAGGCGGAGTTGATAAAAGAAGAAGCGTTTCCGAAACCTTTGAAGGGTGTGGAGAGAAAGGCCCAAGAAGAGGGAGGAGAAATGTGGAAAAAGATTACTGATGAGGATGTCCGAATGGCTCTATTCGATCAGTCAGTTAAAAAGTCACCCGGACCGGATAGGTTGTGGTATAAGGCAGTACGATTGTTGTGGGAGTGGGACTCCCAAAGAATAATTAAAGTTTTTGAATCGTCAATTAGGTTAGGGATACACCCGCGAGTTTGGAAGGAAGCAAAGGGGGTGGTTATACCGAAACCGAATAAGCCAGATCATGGAGTCGCCAAAGCATACAGGGTGATTACATTGTTGAATTGTCTGGGGAATGTGGTCGAGAACGTGGCAGCCAACGCAATAGCAGAGGAGTGTGAGCGAAGGAGGTTACTTCATGACGGACAGTTTGGATGCAGAAAGAGAAGGTCAGCAATAGATGCGGTTGGAAGGTTAATGAAGAGAGTTGAAGAAGCGTGGGGGAGGGGGAATACCGCGGCAGTGCTGTTGATGGATGTTAAGGGAGCCTTTCCACATGTGGCGAAGGGGAACTTGATAAAAAGATTGGAAGAAATGGGATTTGAAGCCGACCTGGTGAGGTGGGTGGAAAGATTTATGGAAGACAGAAAAGTGATAATGTCGATGTACGGAAAGGAGGGAGATAGTATGGATGTGGAAACGGGAGTTCCGCAGGGGTCCCCAGTATTGCGAGTACTTTTCGTCATATATCTTTCGGGATTGTTCGGCCAAGTGGAAAAGAAAAAAGATGAGGGTGGAAATGAGGGTATATCTTTTGTTGATGATGTGGCATGGGTGGTGGAAGGTGAGGATGTGGGGGAATGCACACAACGACTGCAGAGATGCGCCGCGGAAACAATGATTTGGGCAAAGAAGAATGCCTGTCAGTTCGACATCGAAAAAACAGAAGCGATGTTGTTGAGACGACGAAGAAAGAATAAGGAACCGAAGATCAATGCCCGAGTAAGGGTAGGAAGTCATGAGGTTGCATACAATACAGAAGCGACAAGATGGTTGGGGGTATGGCTGGACGATATGCATACCCTGAATGATCATACGAAAAAGACCATAGCGAAAGCAAGGAGAGCGCAAAATAGAGTGAGATCCTTGATGACGAAGAAAGGATTAAGCTCTGAAGTATGCAAAAGGATTCAAGTTGCGGCGGTTCAGGCAGTGGAGTTGTATGGCGCTGAACTGTGGTGGCACGGACAAGAAAGTCGGGCTCAGGAAATACAAGGGTTGTTGAACGAACAGGGCAGAAGGGTAACCGGATGCTTTAGAACGACACCTCAAGGAGCTTTGATGAACGATGTGGGGTTACGACTGGCAAAGGCTCTTCCTAATAACCGGGTACGACGCTATAGGTTGACACAGATGATGATGCCCGATGCTCAAGGCGGAGGGAAAATGTTAGATATACGAAGGAATGGCTTACAAGGGGTGGAGGGGATTGATGAGTTGATCCCGGAGGATAAACCTTTCGAAAGGAGGAGTTAAGAGAGGACAACATTACCGACGGAAAAATGTAGCCTTAAGGGCAAAGTCATAATTCAGGAAGACAAACAACCGGTGGAAGAGGCGAAGAAGGAAAGATGTGGACTTGTTTTGTGGACTGATGGAGCGAGAAAAGAAGATGAGTGGGTAGGATGTGCAGTGGTATGGAAGGAAGGGGGAAGGTGGAATAAGAGGAGGACACATCTAGGCCGACAGAAGGAAGTGTTTGACGCGGAAATGTATGCGATGTCAGAAGCGATGAAGGTTGTGGATGAGAAAGCAGAAAAAGAGAAGGTTACCAGGGTTACGGTTTTTACGGATTCCCAGGCAACTTTAAGAAGAATACAATCGGACGAGCCACGACCAGGACAGGTGCTAGCATTACGAACGATGAATTGGACTGACGCATTAGCTAGAAAACATATTCAGGTAGAGTACCGGTGGGTACCTGCTCATAAGGGAATAGAAGGCAATGAAGAAGCGGATCAACAAGCGACAAAGACGGCTTATAAGCATTGCGGGAGTTATACCGAAACGCAAAATCCGTTAGCATCTTTAGATTATGTTTCTTTCGCCCACGTTAGCTGAAGGTTGACTGAAGTGAAGTGAGAAGAAAGTAAAGAAGAAATAATGAAGTGGGGGAAGAAGTCAAAGCACAGTTACCGGTATGATTTGGTGAAGAGGGGAGGTAACAGTGCGGTGATGGAAGCCAAAAAGACGATTGCGGCGAGGTTTTATCAGCTTAAATCAGGACATGCACTGATAGTGAAATACCTATTGCGGATCGGAAAAAGAAGAGATATGAAATGCTGGTGGTGCGGGCATGAGTATCAGACAAGAGACCACCTTTTTAAGTGGTGTAAGAGATGGAAACGAGAACAAAAAAGGCTTTGGGTTGATGGGCAAGAGGGGGAGGATGGGTATGAGGGCGTTGAAAAGGTTTTGAAGAAGCCAAAGATTTCATTGCCAATGTCTTTCGTTTTTGCAGAAGAAAAATGTTTGCAGGCATAGATGGATTTTTTATCCTTTACAGATGTCGGCAGAATTAGCGGAGTGGTGGAGGAGGCGGAGAACTCAGATCACAAGGAGTCCAGTGATGGGGGGGTGTAAAAGTTGATGTTCTTTTTTGGCGGTTTCTGTTGTTTTAGGGAGAAGAGGACCTGCGACTTTGCTTTTGTTTTTTTATGTTACGGAAGAAGCGGGGAGGAAATATGTACGGGATATGCCATGGCCGCCAGCGGCCGAATGCAATATGATTACAAACAAACCAACAAACGGTGGCACGTGACCCATGTCCGGGTAACGGCTATTCTATATCGTCAGCTCGCCATGAGACTTAGATCTCTAGAGATAATCTTGCCTATACACCTATTTACTATCACTCAAGTCCACGTTTGCAACCGTATACCTATAGTTACCATACGTATGCCTATACGGCCGAACTCTGGCGTATATGCCCTTCCACTATTATCGCTTTTTAGTAAATGAATACGTATCGCTCACAGAATTTCACAAGTTTACCCCTTTACCAATGTGCGATATTATATAGTTTACAATGGAGATTACAACCTTAAAAATGACATATCGAATCATGAGTACTGAAAGCACGGATATCGATAGTTTCATCATTCAATTGAGCACCCTGATGGCAGCGGAGAAGAGTTCAGAGATCATCTGTCACACGAGACACGTCACCGGCGATGCCCACAGTTATCACGACTACAGGACGCAACAATTCGATCCGGCAAATGAGAGAAGCCGAATACGATCGAGAGTTTGAGTCGAATATCATTCCTACGAGTGGATTGTGTAAGATCATCAGCCAGAGAAGCTACATTGGAAGAAAAGAGTCGCCGGCAATGAGTACGATTTTATCATGAGTACCGGATTCGACCCTCTCAACGAGAGGAATCGAATACCATTCCTACAAGTCAATTGAGCGCGATCATCAGTCAGAGAACCTACAATCAATGACGCGATCATTCCCCTGAATCGGCAATACCGAAAACTACAAACACAATTCGGTGAGTCTCAGAAAGGCGGTGATAAGAAACGCCACTTCCGATTATCCATATCTGAACCTGCGGAAAACACTACCGGTAATTCAAATCGGTTAAGTCATAGAAGCCCAGTGGAGGCAGCCGTGCCAACTTATCACCAGCGCTGTGGGGTTCAAAGGAAGTCTACGAAAGCCGAAAGGCAAACCAGCAGTGCACTCTCTGTGGCAGCGGAGACCACAAAACCTACCGTTGTACTAAGTATACACAGCAACCTGCAGCGAGTGAAAGCACAAATCGAGTGCGGTGCAATGGGCATCTATTTATCGCCGAGCCTACTTAGAAAACTCGAGCTACCATACAATCCAGCATTCACCTCAACCCAGGACCGGTGATGATGTATGTAAAGAGTCAATCGGCCAGTCTCTTGGTTCAGTATTTAAACACCTTAAACCGGTTGACGAATTGAAGGTTTTGATCATCCCAACAATGGCATACAACCTAGTCTTGGGCTTGCTATGGCAAGAAACCCGGGAATCGACTGCAGCAACGGTCGATTGACAGCCCTGCGAGCGGCAGATGGACCGCAACAGGCGATGATTCTAGAAGCAGATTGGACAAGTCCTCTGCCGGAACGCGGTGGGGTAACCAAAATTGTGATCCGTCTCCATGTATACAACTACTCAGGGCTACGGCATTCGATCATCTCTGAGCTGGTGAGGAAGTGGTCGAGGCATTCGCGATATGACTTGGCGAATGTCAATGGTTCCTGGGAGCATGACTGGAAGGCATCACCGAATGTGAGAGAACCCCCAGGATGCTGAATGCGCAAGCATGAGCAGCGGCGGTAGTTGCGGCAGATGAGTAACATAGTGACGGTGCTTGAATGACTGCTACCAGATCGCCGAGACACGAAGGGGGAAACTGGTCCACGTGGCGTGGTCCTATCGTGACGAACCGTCTGATCCAGCTATCCGGGAACCCCTACCATTCTCCACTCCGCCAATGCATGCTACAATGCAGAATGCCGAAAAGGAGAATAGGAATACATTGTTAACGTGGAGATGGTAACAGATGATGGAGGTTGCATCCCAGCACAATATCAAGATTTGTCGTATCCACGTGAGATACAAGGATCATGTGGACGGATGCAGCAAAGATATGCCAACTCTCGTGCCACACCTATCACGGCATGCAAATGGAATTCGAGAGGAAGAGTGATTCTGGCTCGAGGCCCGTAGGAAGAGGGGGAGAGGAAATCACAGGGTACCTGGCCAAGAAGAACAACACAAATTGTGTGGATATACGAAATCTTGGAAAGAGCGAGTGAGACCAAGAGCTGGGAAAGATCATCACCGCCAGCGTCAGCGCCGATCTCGTTTGGGATGAAGAATGACGGCGGTCTGCGGCTGTGTGTGGACTACCCAGCTCTCAATACTGCCCCGGTGAAGAACCAATATCCTCTCCCACTGATCTCGGAGATGCTCAACAGGACCCCAGGAATGCCTATCACCTAATCCGAATTAAGGAAGGCGACAAGTACAAAACTGCGGTACGGACAGTTCGAACACCGAGCCATGCCGTTTGGGTTGACGAACGCACCAGCTACCATATTGCCTAGCTACAATACCAATTAGAGGAGATAAGTCGTCGGCAGAGCAACAACCTTTAAAGAGAGCGATGATCCTACCGGAACCGAAATCCTCATTCCAGCGGCGATAAATGCACTCAGCCGGCAGCTATAAACGTACCTGGAGATGAATCAACATACAGACCTAGCATCCGGAAGATGATAAACCCACCTAGAGAACAATTCCTACCGTCGATCGAGAGGAGTTCAAATACCGACAGCTGCCTTGAGCACCTATTGTCGAAGTCTACACGATGGCCGTACCCATACCTGCGTCAGCCATTCCACGGCCAAAGCCGGAAGATACGACGAGAGCAGACCAAGCAAAGTTTACCATGGCGAAGAGAAGTCTAAGGGTCAATGATGAAGCAAGTCGAAACACGAAGCTAGTCGAAACAGGAAGCAGGTCCAAAAACCAAGCAGGTCAATGACCAAAGCGAGTCAAAAGAAAGGCCAAAGCGAGTGGGAAAATCAGACGAGAGCAAGTGCAAAAATGAGTCAAAGCAAATCGACCAAGACCCGCCAAAAGACAAACGAAGTCAAAGACCTCCGAAGTACAGAGACGAGGGCTGCCGAAAGACAGCTTCGTCAACAAAGATCAGCATCACTCTAGCGAAGTCTACCGAACCACATCACCAATCAACACCAGTTTTGAGTCTAAGTTGTCGACGGAGCAACGAACTTCGAACTGGGCGATGACCTTGTCAAAAAATGCGTCCTACCGACAGGCCAAAAGCCCAGGGGGGCAGTCAACCGACACACACACTCAGCAATCGACCGAGAAGTCTACTGAAAGTTGACCAGTCAAGTCCTACCGACAAGCCAAAAGCTCACCGGAATCAGTCTACTGAGAAGTCGACCAGCAAAGCTCAACAAGCCGACCAAGATTCTACTGAGGCTGCCAATCGAGAGCGCAACCAGAAGTCGACCATGAAGTCTACCAAGAAGTCGACCACCATTCTACTGAAGATGTCTATCAAGAGCAACTATGAAGTCGACCGGATGGTCAGTGAAGCGGACTTCCAAAGACGAATAACTAGTCTAGCAACCTCTGGAAGTGAATGCCACGTACTAATGACTACCGCTTGAGAGACATTCTACGATGCACTGCACGAAGTCTCAAGAGAGTGCATGTGCGCTTGAATTTCGTAAGTATAACCATCCTTAGAGAAGCTCCCTCGTTGGATGTCCAGTAATGCAACGCAACTACACGCGATGCAATTGACATATACGATTGACGGCTATGGCCGATGCCGGCCGCGGAAGCTCCCATCGATGCCAAGTCAAGAGCGGAAGCTCTCCATAACACTGACGGATTCCGACAATGACACACGCCGAGAGATATGAGCTATGGGAATGATGTGCGTTGGAGCATGTGTTAGAAAGTCGAGATATGGAGCCGGGATCACTTTTGGATGGTTTCTTGTTCCTCTCTTCTCTTCTTCTCTTCATTGGATCACGGCCCGGTACAAATGGCGTCGGCATGGGTTTTACCACCAGCCAATGGAAGTGGTATTTCCCTATGCACCGGATCCGCCTAAAGGTCGCCATTGAGCTGTACTCATTGGTTGTGGGACATATGGGTTGGAACAATTGCGTACGTAGGATGATTGTTTCATTCTTTGTTTCCCATTCCTTTACTTTTCTCTTGTACGGTGTATGCAGCCCAGGAGGTCTGCGCCTAAAGAGAGGGATAATGTAACGGCGGCACGTGACCCAGGTCCGGGTTACGACCATTCCATATGGTCAGCTCGCTACGAGACTTAGATCTCTAGCAATAATCATACCAATAAACCTATTTACTGTCACTCGAGTCCACGTTTGCAACCGAATACGTATACTTACCATATGTATGCCTATACGGCGGAACGCTGGTGTACATGCCCTTACAAAGGCGGAGGACAGGGAATTGCCCAGAGTGGCCAAGGTTCACGACATTTTGGAGATGTGGCAAGGCAGCGAAAATCTACGTGCTACCCAGAAGGAATCTCGCTTTCAAAACAAGTAGATGACTGCGGTGGGATACATTTCGGACATGGAAGAGATTGTCAAAGCATCGTGCTCACTCTTTCAACATGATGGTGCGGCATTCAAATTGTCGGAAAGATCTCCTTTGCCACCACCTTTGTCTGCAAAGAACCTCCCTGGAGGAAGAACTCAAATATTGAATGTCAGCCGAATCCGAGGGTTCAACCGTCATCCAGTCGAAAGTGATGTGGACAGCGCATCTGAAAGCATTTCGGACACTGAAGATTAGCTTAACTGGAATGCAGACTTACATAATCCAAATGACAGCGAGGACGATTGCGCGGCGGACATTGAATCTGATATAGAGCACGACGATAGCGTCGAGCATCCGGAAAGCCCAGAACAGCAGGATGTGAGCGGCACACCAAATATTCCCGGATTGATTTGGCCTACACGGAAGTCAAAGCGACAGGCTGAGAAGGCGTTGATGACTGTCAATGCAATTGAAACGAGGAGGTATAAGGGAGTGAAGACTATGTAGAACAGAATGCGACAATGTTTCACCAGGTTCTTTATGTATCTTGACCAAGAGTTTTAGATAGAGAAATATGATGGGCAAATAGTGAACAGTAGCTTGTAAATATCGGTTAATAAACAGATGTATAGCATGCGCAATGAGGTTTTTGGCAAGATTCATCAATTGTAGTCGTGTGAGAGCAAACAGTGCAAGAATGTTGCTACGCTCGGCTTTGACACAGGGCCAAGTCTCAATCTGTCAGAAACACTACCAATACATTCAAATCATGATGAAAAGTATCATCGATTGCAGCAGATGTTGAAAGGACAATACATTGAAATGAGCGTCAATGGAACGTCAACAATTTGCGGTGTTGTAATTTCAGTGATTTCACATTGATTTGGTCTCTCTTATGCGTAACTGATGTATTTGCAGGTTGTAAATGCAAAACAGACAGCAACACGGTCACCGCCCCATTCTGAGAATGAGTGTCAATGGAACGTCAATACTTTATCGCTTCGCATATTGGATAATTTATGTTCCTGTTGGTTGCAGACAGCCATGTGTCTGATATTGACAGCCTTTACTGGGAAAAACCACAGCGAGATGCTCCCAGACTTATCCTGAGAATGAGCGTCAATGGAGCATCAACGATTTGCGGTTTTGTAAGTCCAGTAATTACACAGTGATTTTGTCGCTCTTATGCATAACAGATGTATTGGCAGCTTTTATAGGAAAAGAAACAGCAACATTGTCACCGCCCCATTCTCAGTATGAGCATCAAAGATTTGTGGTTTTGTAAGTCCAGTAATTACACAGTCATTGGGTCGCGCTTATGCGTAACCGATGCATTGGCAGCTTTCATGCACAAAAGAGACGACAAGATTCTCCCTGCCTCATTCTGAGAATGACCGTCAACGGAGCATCAACGATTTGTCGTTGTGTCAGTCTGGTAATTACACAGTGATGTGGTCACTGTTACGCATAACCGATGTGTTGCCAGCATTTAGAGGCAAAAGAGACAGCAACAGGGTCACCGCCCCATTCCGAGAATGAGCGTCAACGCAGCATCAACAATTTTTCGCTTTGCATCTTGGATACTTTATGTTCTGAGTGGTTCCAGACATCCATTTAACCGATATTGGCAGCATTTACTGGGAAAAACGACACCGACATGCTCCCTGTCGCATCTTGAAAATGAGCGTCAATGGAGCGTCAACAGTTTTAGTTGTTACATATTTGGTAATCAAGGCATCGCGCAAATCTTTGCGTTCATAACAGAATCATTGACTGCACTGATGGGCAGAAATATAATCTATCAAAGGTAAAACACCGATTTCAAAATAGTCGATATTGCACGCTGCAAAGCATGCAAAAACATATCCTTGGTTGTTGAATACGCAATTTTGATAAGATACTATTAACAGACTGCAAGAACAAATTGTGTAATTGAATCTATGAATGGATCCGCTGGGCGACCCGCTGACAACCCGGCTCATTGAAAGGCTTTGGGAGTTTACCATCGAACAGTACCCGAGTCGACCGTTCGGGCTTATTTACAATCCTGACAGCCAATTCGGCAGTGGTTCGGGTTGGACCCGGACCCGGACCTGAAGTGACTGTCCGGAACTGTTGCTAACACTACTTACACCGTCTCGATTGTGGATTTGTTGTGACTTCACAGCTGTGGTTGCCCCATGTCCAGAAAAGTGATATTTCGGATGAACGGGAAGAAGGGCAACAAGAATGATTGCGGCATTTGAATGCTTTGATCTAATCGTCGAGTTGACGTTTCCGAGAGTCAAATATACTGGCCTTTCCATCTTGTCGCCAGAATAGTTTGTAAGATGTGTCTGGTCTGAACTGGCGAATGAAGGGACAATCTTAGCTCCAAGCTGGCGACGTAGCTAATGCAACGGCCAAAATCATTGTAGCTATGATGAAATTCAACGAACGTACCTGTTCATTCCACCATCAGTCTCTTGATTTCACCTCTGAGTTGATACCTTTCTCAGCATCATTGAATTCTTTGGCTGAAGCGTATGACATATGGTCCCCGAACGCAGGGTGTTGCATGAGGAACTCAATGCATTCCACCGGATTGCTGCCAAAGAAACATGGGTAATCATCATCGTGAAGGTTGTTTGGAACAGCCAAACAATTGTAACAGACTTTGCCAGATTTTCAACAGTCGATGCCGATTGCGTAGGACATTTCATTCAACCTTTTAAATCAAGTGTAGGACGAGGTTAAGATCCTGACAGTTGCTATCGTAGGGTTCCTGAAACGCTCGTTGATAGTGGCTCAGCTCAAGTTGTGCTTGATGCACCAGTGTGCAGATCAATACACCTCCTCGCAAGAACATGGTGACCATAGATCAATCTCATCATTGAAGATATTGACATATTTGTTACTAAGAGGCTTGCCGGCTAGACTGTTGTCCAAGTGTGGAGTACCATAAATACATGTCCGAAATGGAGGTTGCTCTGAATCGATAAACGCATTCTCGCTGTGGGCTTCTGACATGCTAGAAGCATTGTTGGAAGGGTGAAGAAATTGGTTGTGATGCAGTTCATGAACGAATACAAGTAGAATTCTATTGTTCCTAATCGCCGCACCATTCTCTGCCAGCTGTTGAGCTGATAACTATACTATCGATTCCTTGTTACCACGACTGAGGTCAGTGATATAAGCCCTGATGTGGGAGTATGTGCCCGAGCAGTAAAGACCCTGTTGAAAGAGATCCATGTTTGGTTAGGAAAAAGAAATGTTGCAACAACGTTAAGAAGAGTCTGAACGGTCATTTGGGTACTCACAACATCAAAAGCCGGCTGTCCTCGGGAAAAGCCGCACTGTGACTTGGTTTGTCGAGACTGTTACTCGTTTGGTGTTACAGGTATACTTCCAGGATCATTCAGGATCACTCGATAATCCAAATATGGATTCTCAATCCGACATCACAAATTACCACTCGGATTTTCTAATTGGATCAACCTTCCGGATTTGTTCACCTATTGGTAATATCTCAATTACTCTACCTTCCTACCGATTGATCAATGACAGCGATCAAGCCGAGTGCAGACAGGATGTGAATCATCGTTAGATCAATATTGGTCGTAGGATGTCTATGGTCAATGGTCATTCCATATCGGCAGGAAACCATATTCCTAGTCGCCGAACAAACGACTAATCTCTCATCTCCAATGGTTCATTCCTTATGAGATGAGATGTCGTCAATGTGAGAAAACAATGGCATCTCAAGATATGCAGAGGCATATAGGAGATATGTCGATAACCAATGATCGATGTATCGGAGCCATGTCGACCGAATGGACCTATACAAATCAACCGTTAGTTCCACCACACATTCTTGGTCCGGGCAAGAACAGGTCCTTGGATTCATATGACCTGAGTGGCGCAGAATGCTCTGTGCAATATATAGCAAAACGACTCAGTTGCCGAATACTGAATATTTGGCTCCCGTACAGCGTAGTCAAATTAAGGGTTCTGTAGTTTGCCGCAATCGATGAACCGATACATACCCGGTGGGTATACGAGTGGGCACTCTCACTGGCTCTTGGTGACACGAACCTATTAGTTGATAATTGGCTTCAGATAGGCTTGTAACTCTGCAAGGTATCACCAATAGCAATTGTGTCGCAATATGAGCTGGTTACCTTGATGATGTAGGTAATATTCCCGGGAGTTAGAACTCGACCATCGATGGTGGAAGGCAAGGATGATAAGGCAGTTACGCATGTGAACTCCGAAACAAGATTTGGCAGTCTTAGGATTGTTATGTGTGCGGATTGTCTGACATATATCAGCGATCCCGACATGGAGGAAGGACATCGATATCATTCTATTTAATATACAATTTACCTTGGGAGTTATCTACAGATACCTAATGACCGTCTCGACCCAGTGGTTAAGCCTTAACTTTATTCCCGTGAATTATGTATTAGTTATGCATTGAAGTCAACAAGGTTCCTGCTCTATTGAAGTCCGGAGTTGTTTGTTACTCTTCAGTTCTATATCACAGATGAACCCATCACTGTTATTGCTTGGTTATTCTTAGTACCTTCTTCGAAGCTAGCAGTTGATCGGGAAGAGAGCACGACAACACTCGTGAGTTCGATGAACCAGCCCGATGACGTGGTGGTTCAAAGAATACTCTAGAGTTGGCACTACTCCTTCTGCTGAGGCGAAACTACTTTGCTGTTTCCTATGAAACAAGTCGATACTTGGGGTCGTCGCATTCCTGGACAAGACAGTCCTCGACTATAAATGCCGGCTGTTGGGACAATACTCTGGCATCCGTTGGAAGTCCGAGAGTCATCACAATGGTGTGGTGAGTCAGAGGATACTTCCTTCAGGCTCTTCTGGAGTCGTGTACATCAGCATACTGATATCTTAAAGCTAATACTCTTTAGTCGATACTATCTTTCAGAGGCAGAGAACGGAATAGTCACCTTGTTACATTGGGTGGTAATACTTATAGGCATCCTCAGTGACGCTTTAATCATCTTCTTCTTTATAAGTCCGGAACTCATTAGGGACTTTTATGTATTAGGACTTAGGCTGAATCTCCCGGTGTTACACAGAGAGGGGTCCTACCACTCTCATAGGATTTTTCTCATCCTCCTTCACACCTTTGCAAAGTGTTTACTCACTCTCTGAATTTCAACATCCCTTGGATCTCGAAAAGCATACTGCATCTGCATTCAGCTTGTCATGGCGATTGCTTTGCACCCTCACAAGGCCCTCCTACGCCGATTGACTGATTTTTGGTTGTTACTATATGTTGAGTTCGTACCTTACATAAACAATGCATTCACCTTTCATACTGACCCAGCAACTTCATCGTGGGGTACAAGAACTAGTGCAAGGACATACGAGTCAGATATGACCGCAGAGCATGCTATTAGTTGTCTTTGTGATGAACTTAATGATTCACTTGACGAATCAGGGCGCTTAGATGATGCTAGGCAAATTGCCTCCTAGCTGAATTGCAGCCAAGATGATGTTGCCTGATCAAGAAAACCCCCCAAGCCCATATATATATTCGCCATGCCTGCGCACATTAGTCACAATCTCCAGAATCTTCGACACACCCTCCTCACCTCTGCTACCACATCGCTTCACTGTTGATGATATATTCAACACTCCCGATGCTTGTTTAGAGTGACAAGGATTCGATATGCACCACTCAATCATTGACCACCGGTGAGAACCTACAATGTAATGTGATGCCCTCTGGGTGGCGCAATCAGTCGTCGCACATGCCAATACAATCCAGATGCCGACTCTACATGTCTGCGTCTGGGCCGAGAACGCCGGTGTTGGAGTCAGCCAATGGGCAGCAGAAACCATGGGGAATTGGCAGGATAAGGGTGGCTTGACAATACAATTGATAGATAATAACGTGAGGGAGCGCGTCTGGGAGCTTGACCAGTCCATGAGCATCATCAATAAGCAAGGCGCTGGCCCCAAACAATGTGATCTCCGAAACAATAGTTGCGGTACTCGAATCAGTGATCTGTAGTCAAAAAGGCCACTTTGGAAATGTTTCATTGCAGACAAGACTAACCACGACAGTCAGCAACTCATGGCAGCAAAGGACAATGTGGGGGAGGTTGGCAATTGCCAGATGAAGAATAGGCTCGAAGAGACCCCGACTAAGAAGAAGAAACTTCTGCACGTTGGGGTGTATTTCATCGCCCTGATGCTTGATTTCCTCTCCCTGATGATCTGCAGATCCAGAAGCCGACGAGGAAGAAACATCGGGTCACAGGTCTTGGCCAATAACAGTGCTCCGCCACGCCTCAATCGATTTCCTTCTTGAGCCATTGAGCTTTACCATCGCCTATGTGGATCCCGACATTGGTGGGAACAGGGTGGGCCAAACCAAATCTCAGCTATTGTGATGGCACTGGCCTGGGGATTATGAATCGGTACTTCCGATAGGTAAATCAATCGTTGATATGACCATTTCGTCAATTGGGAATGCTGCAATCACGGGTCTGCCAGACCCCAGGCGGAACATCCGAGAGCTTCAGGGCTGCCTGGAGGAGCCTAATGGAGATGGTGGTTCGTATGCCCGTATTTTTACCCCAATCTTCAATATCACTACTGGTGCTGGATGGGTACAGGGGGCAAAGAAATTGAGCAACCCAACGCATTTTCGGGTCGGTAATGGTGGCCAGGAAGCCAACGGCACAGATGGTGCTCCGACTGGTATGGGTCGTGGTCGCCGCTACCTTCCGCTAGATGAGATCCTACCACCTCTAGCCGACCATATGGTCGACGATATCGGGGAGGAATTGGATGAAGATGGTGAGACACGGCACCCAAATCCCAGACACTTCTCGACCACGAAAACAGGTTTCCAACAGTTTGCACGGCAGCTTCAGACGCGGATCATCAGACAGCTGTGATACCTTGATCTCATCCGGAACCATGCTCTTGGTCTCTTTGGCAATCACTAGCAAAGCGTTGTTGCCGATGAGGATGTGGCTGGGCTATGCAAGAACAATCAAATTGTGAATCCTGTCCCTGCAGGCTCTTTGGGCATTAGGGAGTGTACAAGCAGCCTCCCAGCTTCAAATTAGTTGTTGTGAAGATGGAATGCACTTGCTGGACGGTTGTTCAAGGATTTGCATTGTGGGTGGGTATTTTTCTGGCACTTTGGTGGGTGGATGGATGGGTGATAATTTGGAGTTTTTTGGTGAGGTTTTGGGTCTCTTTTTGGTGTTTTGTTTATTTTATTATTACATCAGTCATATTCATGCATGAAGGGCTGTGTTGAGAGTTCACGATGTTGGGATTAATGATTGAGACGTTCATTCTTGGGAATGGCATAGTGGTAGCAATGGGACCTCCATGTATGACTATCATGTAATTGGTAGTTCAGTATCTTTACCCAGTCGAAGTTAGCCCAAATGATGTGTGCAATGCGAACCCTCTTTAGCTTGTTGCGATATCAAATATCTTCACAGGGAGCCAATCAACAACCCTGCGGCATGCTTGTCACCTGCCATTCTCACATCCAAGATCCCGTGCATTCAAGGAGATGGAAGTGTGGGTGGCGGGACAAACCAAGATCCCTGAATCGTCGACAGGATAAAAAGACGGATCACAATGATGCTTTTAATCATATCAATGCTTTCTCTTCTTTACACAAGGCTTCAATTCATTTACTCTACATTGATTCACATTTCCTTTACTCACTTCTTTAATTTTTTGTACTTATCACATACTGTCTTTTTAAATCATTACAAGGAGGAGCCGCACTTCTCCTCCTCCTCAGCCTTCCAACACCAAGAGAATCAGGTGATGTATCAACGACGAGGATCTCGATGACGATCCCACCATGAAACCACACAATTAAAATGATTGTCGACAGGAAAATTAAGAATCGGACGACGAGCTTCTTCGGCGACCACCCAGGAAAGCAACGGGCTCGCTCCCATCAAAATATTCTCTCACGTCCAGAATTGGACAACGAGTGATAGCAACACAATGAACAACAAGGTCGGCGCAACCGCTACGTCCGGAGCGTCGGGACTTCGATATTCTTACAGAGGAGGAGGATGAATGCGAGCATGCGCTGCTGGCATCCAAGAAGGTATCCAATTAAGTCTTTGAACCATTGAATCCGTCCGCTGATGTATATAGTTACTGGAGGAAGAATTCAAACAAAGCCGGTGAGCAATTAACTGCATGGAAAGCTGGAAATCTTTGGAGATATTGGCCCTTTGTTGATGTTGGGACAGGCCTCATCGTAAGCCCAGATTGAAACGCCCAGACAAACTGTTCAGGCGTTCCGGCAATGGTCATGGCACATGTGAAGCCTATATCTATCAATTATGTGATGTTTGTGAATCCCTGTGCAAGGAATGCAGTCAAGACTGCCCAGATTCATACTTAGTGGTATGAGGAAATTACCAGGATTGATCCAGTCCGGAAAAATTCAGACCCTGCACGTGATAACATTTCGGTGGTAAATGAATTTTCTCAATGATTGTTTCCATCGCTCACATTGTGCATCATGCTCTCACACAGATCACTTGCTCCTGTGCAGCAACGGTATACTGCTGCAAGACCTCAATCAACTCTATTTATGGATTTGGAGCACAGTCACCTACAGAGATCCGGAAAATGGTAGCCTGGTTACTGCGCAAGAACAGGTTTACATGCCTCACAAACTTTCGTCCGGTACGTTGAAACTGCCCTTCTTGTTTACTAGTTGTCTTGATGATCAATTCAGGAATGTAAGTTTTGATTTGCAACAACAGAAATTGTGGATCATATTCACCGGTCAGACTTCTATGGCATGCGACTAATGGGAATGGAAGATACATCAATGATTGATAAAATCAACCCGACATTCATCGACCTCACCGCAATGGCCATCCACCATTGTCAGTCTGCCTGCGAAACAGGTGAGTTTAGGGTCCAGCCACAGTGTGGTCGAGGAAGTGGAGCACAATGTAAGTGTGATACAAGCAACATCAATCACAGGGTTAATAATGCATCCACAGATATATTTCATCGTCTCAACGCGGATTTTTGTTCCTCCTCGGCAGAGGTTCAAGCCAAAACGATAGAAAAGATCTGCAGCATTAGCCGCAGAAGGATTCACTCAACTGGTACAGAGCCAGCGATGGCACAATCTCACAACGATGAGGGCAGCATTGATGAGGACTTCCTTGATTACGTCCCAGAGGAGCTGACAGAGCAGGCTGACAATTCTTTTAATTGTCTCAGCAGCTTTTTTTGCTGCTAATTAAGCTACTATGCAATTCTCAGCTGTTCTGCCTATGGGTGGCTCTGCCATTGTCAGCAGCAGCCAGCCCATCCCCTGTAGCGACGGCAACAGGGACGGCAATGACATGACCAACTTGACCATCATTCAGAATACGGGATTGGTTGATGAGATCATGATTGTAGATGGTGTGATGTCGCTTGGAGGTTAGTACTGGTGTCAGTGATCAGATATAGGATTTCCTTTGTGTGGTATTTCATTCTAGTTTTCGTCGATATATCATAATACTAGTAATTGTAATAGAACAGATGATTTACTGAAGTCTGATCACAAATGCGTGAAATCATAATGGTGATGATGCATAACCCTCCCGCGACGAACTCCAAGCTGCTGATGATCTTGTATCAATAAATTGAATATCGTGAACCACTTCTGCATGGTAACCATCCTTGGTTAAAATGAGCCATGACAGTCTTTAAAAACAAGTACTACACACTTCATGAAATTTATAGAGCGAGGATTATCATCATCGCAAGGACAAATGGAATTACGTGAGGTAGCATTATGCCTAGTGTTAGCAACGGGTCAGGGTAACCTGCCAGCAGTCCAGGTTAGACCAGAAAAACGGTTCAGTTCGGTTCCAGAACTGGCCAAATGCCTCATCTGCTGCTTCTTCACTGTCCAAACCCGGCCCCATACCCATCGACCCGCGGGTTTCGCCCGGTTTGGTTAGACCTGTTTGGTCTGATCTCCGTTTTGCATTTCAGGTTGTTTAAGTTGTGGTCACATTCAGATATTCTACTATTAATCGTAAAATATTGATAATGGTCCGTCGTTGTTTTTTTTGGATGTACCAGCCGCCTTTGTGTTCAAAGTATGTAGACAAAAGCTCCCTGACCCATCTTGGAAATGAGCGTCAACAGAGCGTGAATGATTTTAGGTCTTGCATCCTGGGTAATCAGAGCGGGCATTGGTTGCAGAGAGTCATAACTGAGGTATTGGTGTCCTTTATAGGTAAAAGCAGGAGCAACACACTCCCTGCCCCATTACGAAAATGACCGTCAAGGATTCAAAGTCTCGCAGCTTGCATAATCTAAGTGGCGCCTGATTGCCATCCTGGATTATGGAGCAATTGGCAGCCTCTCTCGGCAGATAAGCATGCGACATTCCCACTACAGCCTCCCGGACAGTCACAACCAATTTCATGCACAATGACGCAATGAAGAGTACATGGCGGTTTTAGCCTAGAAACACTGTCAGAACATCGTATATACACAATGACCTATGCATTGCCCTTTGATTACCCATAATGACAGGCCAAAAATCGTTTACGCTCTGTTGACGCCCATCTTCATGATGGGGCAGGGAACATGCCTCTATCTCTTTTCCCAATACAGGCGGCCAATACTATGATTATGCATTGTACTGACCAAATCGCTTCTGAATTACCTGACTTACAAGACTAAAAATCATTGACACTCTGTTGACGCTCATTCTCAGGATGAGTCAGGTAGCATTTTGCTGTTGTTTCTGCCAGTAAAGGATGCCTATATCAGATAAATGGATGTCTGGAACCAATCGGAATGTAAGTTGTTCAAGATGTGAAGCTTAGCATCATTGACGTTTGGTTGACGGTCATATTCAGAATGGGGCAGGGAGCATATGGCTCTATCTTTGACCTAAAAAGCCAGCCAATACCTCATTCATGAATGGCCGCAAACGATAGCCACACAGATTACCAATGATGCAAGACCAAAAATCGTTGATGCTCCATTGATGCTCATTTTGCCATGGGCGTATCCACAATATGTTATCATTTAATCTGGCCTAATATATCATTGATGGTGTTATGGCAGCCTTCATACCATCTTCATGTACTTTCTCCTTCATCACCACATTGTTCTTTAATAATACATCTAACTATATCCTTTAAAATATACTTTAAAGTGTGTGCTAATTGTAGATAATAATACACTCAAAAATCACATCCCATTCGATCCATGCTCATCTTCACTGTCAGGTTCGCTCAATTGGCTGCTGTTGGCTGCAAAATGGAGGTCAGCTGCATTACCACGCGGCAGATAGTGTACTAACCAGTGGATGTTCCTTCATCCGTCAGCATATCTGGATTAAAATCTTTATCACGCTTGCGATCTTTCGCATATGCATCAACATTGAAAAATTGAGCACTGGGAAGAGGCGTGTGTATATACACATATCCGGGTGGCACATGCATCAGCAACAACTCCAGATTCCGTCTGAAAGACCCGGGTGTTCCGGACGGCTCTGACGGCTCAGACGGAACCTCGTACCCTCTGACGGAGAATCAGACGCGACCTGTCGCCCAAGCAACGGGTCGCATTGCATACCTCGCTTGCGGCGGCTATTTGACCATGCCTCCTATTCTTGCGATGCGTCGCGTTGTATATTACTCTCGGCGCTCCGGCGTCAGGCTTCCTTTACTTTTCGTCCGGAATGTGGTGACGTATATGCATCATCAGAACGACACGTATTTTACACACTTCGCAGGGGTTGCAGTTATGCAGTAGCAGTTTACACAACGCCGGACGATGTTAATGCCTATCTTCGGCCGATAGCCACATGCCGCACTCTCATTTATGTTTAGCTTTGAGATTTTGTCACTTATTGCAATACAGTTTTCTTTTCGGATACATCGCTTGCCGTTGCATCTGCTTCGCCATTATCGTATTTTATGTCTGAAATTTACTGTCCAATCTTCACACTGTCTAGTACTATGCCCTCAGTCCTCCACATTCTGCGTTGATCCATCATCGGCTTGCGATGCTGATTCCTCCGCATCGGCATCCGCATCGTCGCACTCATACCCGTCAACATCACCTACTATTCCCTCAGTCCTCCACATTCTGCGTTGATCCATCATCGGCTTGCGATGCTTCTTCCTCCTCATCCGCATCGGCATCGGCATCCGCATTGTCGCCATCCTCGCCCTCATACCCGTCGAAATCACTGGTTCCCAAGTCAAACCTCTCTAGTTCAGTCGTGGGCTGTCGTCGCCAGCTGGCGGTGCGGATGGCATCGTGCTCGTCGCTTTCTTCACCATCATCTTCGTAATCCCCGCTGCCCCCTGGCATCCCGAAATGAAGTTCGTCATCCGTGCAATTGTTGTCTATCGGGATGTTTGGGTCAGTGCTTCCAATCTGAGGCTCCTCAAGCGCCACTTCGGAGGTCAAATAGTCAAGAAGAATAGCATTGTCAACACTCGCTGGTTCCGTGCTGATGACCATGGCAGGCGTTGGGTTCTCCGCCTGCTGGATCTGACGCTTGACTGTAGCAAGAGTGTTGTTATACACCCTCTGTTGGTAGCTCTCCGGTAGTGTGTTCCAGGTATTGTTCAAGAATGTATACGTGTCTGCAATGCCAGGCGAGGTTAACAACTTGGGACCAGTTGCAGCAGGATGCGATCGTACCACGGTCATTCTAATGATTGAAGTAGTTCGAGCGATCAGGTCTCTCCGCTTTCAGCTTTGACTTGGAAGCTTTCGGATGAACACCTTTGTTCTTTTGCCACTCCAGGAGAGCATGGCGCAACGCAGTGCAGGTAAACATGACCAGTGGCGAGGGTATATGACCGTCCTTGTCGTTAATCATGGAATTATAAAATCCGTCAGCATACTTACCGCGGTTATTCGCCCGATGGTAAAATTTGATCTAGATAATCCTTGGGATTGCTTCCGACAGGAAGTAAAGTGGACGCTGGCCATTCGTTAGCAGCTTTCGACTCTCTCTGCGTTGGATTTGGGCCGCGTACACCACCTTCCACACGCTCTGCTACAGGAAAAAGATACTTATT
>Ga0307515_10007643_pt1 | contig 21319 bp, 20 predicted proteins | sample 17_EM_MG_FD_194513 | JGI IMG/M metagenome (GOLD analysis project Ga0307515, IMG submission 194513) | Populus trichocarpa ectomycorrhiza microbial communities from riparian zone in the Pacific Northwest, United States - 17_EM | ecosystem: Host-associated > Plants > Roots > Unclassified | place...
TAATTTATTACGGTGGTTCTATGGTCATATTAGTAATTTTCTGTAAATTTCTCTCCATTTGTGATCGTGAATTTCTTTTTCAGAGGGCCTTGGAAATTCTTTTCCTACTAGAAGTCTTCCCCTCCCTGTAGTCATTAATTTTTTATTGCCTCCCGAGAAAATCTTCTCTGAAAAGCTAAAAAAAGCCCAACGTCACATCCCATGTAACGTAAGTTCTCAGCATCAGAAGTTACTGGACATTAACACAAGTTTGGCTTATTCTTTGTCCAGATTCATAGCTAATCACTTTGTCGTAGACCCAACTCAATGATCAGTTGCAACTTTTAAAAGACGGGAATGAGCTGTACACCATAAATATGATGACTTGTGAGACAAGCATGAATATAGTAGACTAGGGAATGAGTTTAGAGCTCATTTGGTGCCCATGCCGCTCTCTCTAGAGGTCTTACACATGCCTTGCATTTCTCCTTTCTAACGAAAAGTAGATAGTTGAACTTGAATGGACATCACGCTTTTAGACTTTTAAAAATGACCCAATAATTGAGGAGACCAAAATGCAATTTTACATGATCGTTGGCTAAGTCCCCGAACCATTTCTCCATTTTGAGCAACAATTCAAGAGGTGAAGCAAAGTGCTATTTGCCAGTCCCCGGTGGAATAGTATTAGAATGTTGAAAAGGCAATTCAAATTCGTGAAAAAATCGACGCCCAAGTCTTCTGCCTTCTTCATTTCCACTTGCTGCAAAACACCCTCTGCTCATAGCAAAACCAACTCTTTGTCGTCAAATTCGTGCTCTTTTTGGAAAAACTGTACAGTAAGTAAAGTATTGCTTCAAATGGGAAGGAAGATCACGAGAGCTCAATCCTTGAAACAGAAATCCAGAACTAAAGGAATGCAACTCTAATCTGAAGACGAACATGGCATTAAGCGACAAACCAAGTCCAGGGCAATAGAGATTCATTCCTTACATGCTGAAGTGAACATGGCACTAAAATGGGTGCAAACCTAGACCCGTGGGCCAACAGTACAAAAAAGTACAGTTATAAAACTTGATATAGGATCAACCAGCACGTACAAGTGCAACTCACTTGGGTTAATCCAGGTTAATACAACTTTTAGAACATCTGGTTAATCCAGGTTGATACAACTTTTAGAACATCTATGTAAGGTGATCCCAAACGCGGACTCAGAACCAGCTCTAGGTGTAAATAAACAAAAACCTTGCCCTAATAAGAATGGAGCCCATTAGCCGAAGCACTCATACCAATCGAATTAACTTTTATAACATTTGCTCAATAATTTCTGTTGCAAATTTAGTTTTTTTTTTTTTTTTTGGCAACCTAAACTCGGAGAAGACACCAATTTCCTTCAAACATCATGAATCAGTTCACTTCCATTGTGCCCGCCTTCATAATTTCATTATTTTCGTTCGTCCTCTGTTACTCAAGATTACAGAACAAAGCACACGCCCCCAAATATCTATGGCTTTCAATTGTAAACCAATTTCTCATTCCTAGGCTACTTGCTGAGAGATGTCGATGGTGAGAAAAAGAATACGAGGGATGATGCATTCGTGGCTAATAATACATTAAAAAAAAATTCCCGTCCATGACTCCTCGAACTCTGTTAATTGAACATAGATATTGATGAGCCAACAAAACTTGTTTGTGACTTTGTGGTGAAAAACTACCGAGTTGAGAAAGACAGTTTCATGATATTGCAAACATGCCTATGGAGTCTGGAACTTGATTCACAATCATTGTTTTCCAGGAGCAATCATAATGGCTGGGGTTTTAGGGCACACGACATCAACCTCCACAACTGTTAATGTGTTTTGCTATATATGGCAAAGAAGAGCTCACGAACCAGAGCTGCATTGATGATTCTAAGCATGTAAATCTTGCCATATTCCACTATGTAGATGAAATTATCTCCAAAATAAGATCAACAAACCAATTCAGATAATCCTTGTGCATGTAAAATAAGCTGTTATCCCTTTAGTTCCTGAAAAATGTAAGGAGAGTGATGTTACTTACAATCAGTGAGGTTGAGCAGGAGCATGTCCCCTCTCTCTCCGCGATTCAGACAACACAAGATCCCTTTTACCCTTCCCGTCTATTTTGAGCTCGCACCATGCAAATAAATTTGAGAAACCTTTTTCCTTCATGCGGATCCCTTTTTTCACTTGAGTTTTTTTTAACAATAATGGTCAGACTTGAATCAAAATATGCAATTTATATTTGAGTATTAATCGAATCGGACAAGCATATATTTGAAATAAACAGTTTTGGATAAACACTTTCAATACGGTGATTTATTTATTTAGCTTCTCATCAAATTATGCCGGGCGGGTCTCGGTAAACACAACCGGATAATCTCCAGTTGTAAAGCCTTTGAGCCCAAATTCAATCTGATCAAAGCCCACTCGGCTGCCTCTCCCATCATACACTGGAAACTGGAAGGGGAACCTTATAGGCCGAGTATCTAATGTCCCACTGGCTGTGATTTCTGTGCTTCGACTACGACCAAACGAATCAAATACAAGATTGAGACATGACATTACAAGAAATCAAAATTTGCTAGACAGAAAAGAGGCACGTCTACAAATTGGATCCGTTTATATAATGCACCAGGAACAAAGTTCCACTCAACCCAGTTCAACTAGAGACTCTGAGATTGGGAAAATGAATCGAATAAGGGGAAAACTAGAAAACAAGAACCAAAAAGAATAATTACAGTATGTTAACATAGTCCTATTTAAGAATAAGAATTATACAGCAGAAAACCCTTTACAAAGTTCACATGGAAGCCAGAAGCTCTCTCATTTCTGACACTGAAGGGATGCTCTCGTTGGGATAGATCTTTGCAACGAGTTGTGCAAAACTTTCATACTTGTCCAAGAACTCTTTCTGTCAAATTAAGATAAAAGTAGATCTATTAACTATATGGCTTTATTAGCAGTTTACTGAATGAGACGCAAAACACAATTAATTATTTCATCAGAAGATGAATCCGAGCACAAACTGTTTGCAATAAAAAAAAAATGATTCCCTTGGCCAGCATCAACAAGTTCCATAATGAGGAAGGTTTTTTCAGGGTAAGGAAAGGAAATAGTACCACTAGCATTCCCCTGTTTGGATGTGCAAGGGAAAGCGAGCAAACGAGAAAGGAATGCGAGTGTTAATAAATATATGATCAATTACTGAACTACAAAAATATTCTTAATGAGGGGGCTGCAATTACTATGTAATTTCAAACTGAGGGCATTTGTTTCATTTAAGAATCTAACAAACCTCAACACCGAAAGGGTAAGATGGATGGATGACAATTTCTATTATTTGTGGGTTTTCTATCCTCCAAAGTGCTTACCCTCCCTTCATCAAGAAGGGAAATCGAATAAAGGTTGGGGGTTCTAAACCCACCTTTCCCTTCCATTACCCCCAAAAACTCTCAAGAACAAACTACGTAAGTTGAGTTTCCATTTGTAGGTTACTACATGCTTTGCTCATAACTCAAATTCTTTGTTGATCAAGAACTTTCCAACGATCAAACACCCATTACTTGCTCCATGCTCCACCAGATGACTTTCAAGAAACATTAAAGACCTAATCCTCAAATATTAAGCAAGTGAATTACCTTGCACTTATCCCACAGAGAAGGTAATAGTTCTTCTGAAGTTAAGTTCTTCTGTAACCTCTTATACATTGCACTAATAGACTTGTCAACCTGTGGCAGAAAAACAATGTTATCACAACACTAGATTCGAGACCAGACTCCAGAGACAAATCAGATTATAGTGGATGCGTTAACTTACCCCAGATAAACTAGATTTTAACATCTTTCGGAGATCCATTTTTGACAATCCAAGCTGGAATGGGATCTAAAAGGAAAAAAATAAAAGGCAAAGACATTAAGCATTTTAACAGTTTGAGCTGAAACTCGTAAATCTTAAACCATTGACAGTGATGTGATAGTATGGCTTCAAGCAGTTCTTTGCTGGAACCATGTTAGCATCAACCGTATCCATGTAACTGGCAAACTTCTTGCCAAATCAATTAGATCTTAGGAGCTGAGCATGCAACACTGCAATTCTTGTGCTAACCAGCAGAGGCTTGCAGAACTCAAAAACAACATTTTGAGTATAGCCACAGGTTGCCCAGCAAGCAAGGCCAGGGAGAAAAGATGTAAAAAAGACATGTTTTTGTTCCATTTATCATTGTTTTGATGACTGGATTAGTATCTTCCATCTTATGCAAATCATGGCAACAAAAAGAAAAGAAAGAAAGGAAAAGGAGGTATAACACAATATCATATCTTTCATAGAAATTCATAACAAACTCTGGGAAGCTAATATGATGGGGTGTACTATGTATGACATTTGATCACCACAAACTAACCTCTTCTGGTGTTATGGTGTACATCAAATCCTCAATCTTGCGAGCAAACTGGAAAAGTTTCTCAAATTGCTGCAGAAACCAAACTTGATGAGGACAAGCACCATCCAAAAGTTAAGGCAAAAATCATTTAACTTTCAGCAAAACATTAGAAACCAGAAAGACAAAACTGGAATAAAGACTGGCAAAAAGAGACCAGGAATACGATTGCTTACATAGAAAATAATCATGCTGATATGACGTGTACAAGCTTGTTCATAAGCTTCGCTTGCCTGGTGATAGAATTTGGCTAAAGTTGGCACAACATTGGCTAGGTCATACAAGCTGCATGCAACTGTTTCTAATCAGCAGACTTGATGATGAAGGGGAAAAATCTTTTTCCTGAATCGAGATTTTTCATAAAAAGAGGAAAGTTTCCAAAACAAGAGAGAGAGAGAGAGAGAGAGAGAGAGAGATGTACCTATTTTGAAATGCTGCATAGTTTTCCAAAAGGAAGACATCCGCATATTTTGGATCTGTTTGTGCAATTTTCTCCAAAGTCACAAACATAATACTAACCTGTCAAATAACATCCACATTGTAAATTTCATTTCAACTTGTACTTAAAAGAGGGGGGGAATAAGAAACAACACCACACTGTCTGATTCTCTTTAAGAAAAAAAAAAAAACACAAAGAAACGCTTAAGAAAAGACTACTCACAAATTTTGTGTATGCCTGATCAACCAAATCCCTAGATTGTCCCTGGATATACTGCTCCATACGAGTTGCAAGAGTTGCAAATCTGTGCAAGACAAGGTTACATCATTTTTATGATAAAAATAAAAGTTCAATCAATGTTACATATCATATAGCATGAAACAAAAGAACTTATCATAGCACGCAATGTAAACAAACTGCAAAATCATTGCAAAGATCCAAGTATTGTTAGTTTAAAATACAGCTCCTGCTGTTAATCGTAAACCTAAGCAGCCAAGCACATCCAACTTGAACTCAGTAAAATATGCAAGTCAATTATAGTCACAGGCAAGAGTTAAGAGTAGCAATTAGTTCCTGAACACAATAGCAGTGAGCATAATACACTTAAAGAGTTCACAGCAAATCACCAAGTGAAATAAGTATCATAAAAATTGGCTACTTTGATCATTTCGCAGCAAATGTTAGCTAGATGGTCCATATCTGTTAGGATACACATTTATAATTAATTAGTTCTTGTGGCATATAATATTCTTGTATCTTAATTTGACAGACTGAAAAGATGCAAGTTCACCCTGAACAGCATGAAACACATCCATCAGATCCAAATTACCTTGGGATGTAGGATAAAACCCCTGTCTGCCGCACATTACGCTCATTTCTTTCAATTTGGTGGCAAGCTTCATCAACAAACTGCAATATAGATATCAAGGTAAACAAGCTATTAAAGAAGCTTGGAATGTGTATGGATATCACTTGTTTTAAGTTGAATGTTAAGCACATACACGACTGAATTGCATAGAAATTCTTGACTCTAGGTCACCAAGCAAGAGACGCACAAATCCTGCAGCATCAGCTTTCTGACCAGAGAGATAGCGCTCTGTAATCCCATGCATTGATATGCAGCGCAGGGGATCTATCTTGTATGCCCAATCAACCACAGCATAAAAATCATCCTAAAAATCCATGACCCTCCACAAATCAGCACTCGGAGGTTATAATAGTATTTAAAATTAAGCAATGAATCACTCAGCAATACCTACTGCTAGTAAGCAATATAATAGCCATAAAAAGAGGGGTGAAAATGCTGAGAAGCACCAACCAACAACAAGAAAAGTTTAAACATGGCATACATACATTCATTCAAAAAATAAAAAAGTGCACATGCATATGCAAGGGCATCTCTCTTTATGTATGTAAGGTGCATGCAAGAATGCATACACACATATAAGGAACGATGCAAAGTATACATTACTTGGATTCCATTAAGCAAATCCTGAAGAGATTCATTTAGTGCTGCCAGATCTGCAGAATTTTTACCTACAAAATCAAGTAAATTATCACTGTTTAACTTCTAGAAGTGACAGAGCTTTCATGGCAAACTTCTATACATATTTGAAGTGGGATGAATACAGATCTAAGAGGTGTTACCAGCTTTGCCATCATTCTCATCAATGTCCATAATACCCAAATCATCATCGTCATCGTCATCAGCATCATTGTAATTCCCACCTTTATTTCCATTAACCACACCTCCTGGGGGAACAAGTGCAGGAACCTCGAAGCACATGAAGTGTGCAAAAAAAGAACTCTGCAGTTTGAATTGCAAAGCAATAAATCATTCATGGAAGAGGCAACAACATTAATGATTTCCAACATATGTATGCAGATATTGTAACCTCATCTACAAGGAGTGGGATGAATATTGTCAGCATTTTTGCATAAGCTTCAGAAACTGAAGATGTATCTGTATTATGTGCACTTTGACTCGAGCCTGTAGAAGCTTCCAGCCAGACAGTTGGATTTCTTGATGCTTTTGTACTAGCACGAAGCTCATTAGCAAATTCACGAGCCTGCATATGAATGAGATAACTCTTAAAATGGTATATTTGAAATACCATAAATGCAGCAAAAAAAAAAACAGAATAAACTAAATGAAAATGGCACCACTAAACCCAAATAAATTCATAAACAATTAAGTAAAAACTAAATGTTTAGTCAATAAAAAGATGTGGCTTGACCTCCCGGCGAAGAAGCAGGTTAAGGGAGCTACAATATGCTTTCCTCAAAGGACCCAAGCAATTCTTATCGAGACTCTGGTGACAGAAACAGGGAAATGTTAGTAAAGAGCAACTTCGAGAGAGAGAGAGAGAGAACACAAGTAAACTTATGAGATTTATTGCAAAAGGTTTGTCATGAACCTTTAAATGCTGTAGAAGGCGAGCATATGTCCTGCATTTGTACCTTAAGTCAGCATGATCAGGCCTCTTCAACTGTCCACGCTGTTTCATGCAAAGCACACAAGCAACTATTAGAATTCCGAGACCCAATAATAATCTTTGTGATCTGTATAAAAAGATCAGAAAGCTGAAAAATACTTGTGAAAAATAACTCTTGTCGCTTATCATGAAATCCACCAAACTTGCGAAGTAGTTTCTCAAGAACTCAGAAGCTCTCCTGACAAATGTAGTTTTTAATTTTTCAAGTTCTGTCCGCTTTTCTTTAACCTGTAATAATATCATCCACTATTTTAGAAAAAGACAGTACACAAAATGTACTCACATTAACAAATAACTCTGTTATCTAGCTCCATTCTAAAATCTGAATTCAAAAGAATGTCAAAAATTACCACCCACCAGACAAGGGTCCTTCAATTTGTGTTCTTGGGATCATTTTGGAAATCATAAAGCATGGTGCATCACATCATTAACAATAGGAGAGAGAATTGCCATGCATGTGTAGTGAGTAATTCAGATAACTTTTACACAGATGACTAATCAGCAAAAAAAGCTCGTGCATCTAGATGCATAGCCAATTATTCTCTTACATAATCTTCTAAACAACCTAGTTAATCATTTTGTTAGTAGAAAAAATCAGGGAGAAGAAAGTGGCTCGGAGCATACAGCACACATATTTGCATAGATTGGATCCAAATTAGGCACTTGAAGACCACGTAAAGCACCAGTCAACCACTCACATGCTTCAATGTTTTGAAGCATGCGTTCCTCATCAAACGAACCCCCTGTTAGACAAGCTGCATACTACAACCAACAGAACATGATTAGAGGAAAGCAAAATTTGAATGTATTGCCACTAAAAGTGATATCAAAGTGATGAACAACATACTTCAGAAGGGACACGCAGTCGTTCAAGAAGCTTATCGAGTTCTTCAATGAGTGATACGTTATTTACAGACTGCATCTCCAACTTGTTATTGCGGGTTTCTATCTGGATTCATAAAATGGATAATCATGCAGCAGCAGAGAAAGATGTAGGGCATACGTTTGAATATATGCATAGATCCAAAACATGTGTCTTGCTAGGTAATTTGAGATATTTTTTGAAGCAGACATATGAAAGTAACGAAACCATTAACATGCAAGTTGAACAATTTCTCCTCATAGCATGCACATTTTCCTAGAAAACTGACATGGTATAATAAAAACAGGGGGGGGTACTATAGAAACCCTACTTGGGCAGACTTTCATGTAAGCATACACTTACCGACTCAATGTCTTCTCTCATATGTCTAAGTTTCACATTGAAGATGCCTAGCCATTCATCCATGTCATCAACACAATTTGTTGCTGCCTCAAGCCCTTGCAACACCTGAAAGGACAAGCAATCAATTTACAAGAGCAAGAGCTGTCACTATGACAGCTCCACAGGCTGTGGCAAAGCACATCACAGACTAATGAAAAAGCTTAATCTTCAAAAAGTCAACCAGGATAAAATTTCACGAAGTATAATGCAGACCAAGAGTGAAAGGGAAAAAGACTCTGCAAGAGAGAAACAACAATAAACTCATACACAAAATTAAGTCTTTGTGGACATACCTCTTCTACTAAAGGTTCACTTTCTAAAATGGCATGCACATTTGCAGCTTCCAGGGCAAGAAGCTCACGCTTCAACCTTTCTGAAAATGCCTCTGCTTCACCAATACCCATTACATAACTGCATTTCATTGTATCTTGAAATCATCAGGTAGATTAAAAAAAATTAAAAACAAAAGGTGACACAAAAGAGTTACTATTGTTTGCCATTATTTCCATAAAGGAGATGTATTTGATACCAGGAAAAACAATCATATTTAGCATAAAGAAAAAGTAAAAATAAAAAAGCACAAACAGACTTTCACAGAACCTACACATGCTAACCTTGAACAAGAATACTATTTTGGTTGTGTTACGGGATCTAAGAGGATATTCATTAAAAAATTTGATCAACACAAACAGAAGTCATATAAATGCAGGTCATAACCAGCGTGGGCCATTTATTGCACGGTAACGAGCACTTTCTGATGTAAATTATGTTTTGAGTTTTTTAAATTAAAATACGGAAAATTTTCAAGCAAATGAAACACTTGGGATAGATCCACTCCCCATCTACTGAAACTTTGGAGGGTGAAAGTGCAGACAGTAAATGATGGGTGAGTTAAAGGATGTTTGCTTTTTAAGTCAGAAATCAAGGCTACTCGATAAAAATATTCAAACATCTAGACCAAAAACATGTTGTTCCTTTCCCTCCTTTTGCTAAAGCCTTTCACAGTATAGTGCTTTTCTGTCAAAAATATGTGTCAACTCTCTACCTGACTGAAAAGCTTTGGAATAAAGAAAGGATTTCACTTACGTGCCAAGAAGAGCCTCCATGTCCTCTTCCTCAGCTTGAGAGACCAGTTCTCTTTCAACAGACACTTTCAAGTCACTTTCTGTAACTGTAGCTTCAACAGGCCCTCCTCCATCTTGCTGATTCGTTTGCTTGGGAACGGTGGGTGTATTTTCCTTTTTTCAAGTATTAAATCAAAAGCAAGTTTGAGAACAAAGGCATCCATCATGATCTAAGATAACCAATCATTTCTAAGTTTGAGAGCAACATGCGCTTCAATTCAATCTCACCAATAACATCCAAAATGTGAAATATTGCTGTGCCAATTTGATTATACATTATTGCATTCAGAACACAGTGTCTAGAAAGTTGCTGCGACAGCAAAATAACTAGCAGCACTACTGATTCAACAGGCAAGAAAATCAAAAAGTTCCCTTCGAGTAGGTTAATCATAAACTACGATAGAACACTGTAATACTTAAAGATGGAGAAGAAACCAATCATCACTCTTAAAAAAAAAAATAGAGAGGTAGAAAATCATCATTCACACCTTAGCCCAAAGTGCCATTTCCACAACATCTATGCCAACAACTTTTGGAAGACGTCCAAGTACATCCTTACAGATGTTTAGGATGCAAAATAAAAGGCGGTTCCTTCAACAAAAAAAAATAAGAAAGAAAATGAAAAATGAAAGCACTAGCCAGTTAGTAAAATAAATTCATAAAAAATCAGTATTAAACAGACAAAATCTTGAATTGTTTATCCATTAGGCGTGTTTAGTAATGTATTTTTGTAAAAGTGCTTTTCAGCAGAAAAAGCATCTAATTAATCCGTTTTGGGATGCTTTTTTATAGTTTTGACATCCTCGTATCACAATCATCCAAACGCACCCAAAAAAGCACTAATTTTTTCAGCCCCAAACTGACTTTGAAGAGCACTTTCAAGAGCGATGCAACCACACTACCAAACAAGCACTAAGAAAAGAAGCAGAAAATGAAGTGGAGTTTCCAACCCCGCTCACCTATCATCAACATTGCGCATAGTCCATTGTGGCGGAGCAACACTCTGGCTTCTAAGGTTATCAAATCCCTGTGAGAAGTTCAGTCAGAAATATAAAAAATAAAAAGTTCCCCATTTCCTCCCAAAGTCCTTCCTTAATGCAGCAAGTCAGTAAACAACAAACCCATGTAAGAATGCTGAAGCATTACCAGGGTAAACGTGCATCCGCTGGGATCATTAGCTATAACCTCAACTTTCGAAAGATGCTTGAGTTTGTATAACTTTGCCGGCTGCATAATTAAGTCAAAACACAAGCTTGAGACATGTATCTATAACCTTTTGAATCAAAATCAGTAAGATATCATATACAACATTTAAAATAGCTTTCCTTTTTTATATACAAATTAAATTTATTTTCCTTCCCAACCATTTACAGCCCATTATTTCTTTTTCAAAACCACATATTGATCACCTACGCTTCGCTTCGTTCGTAGTGGATAAGACATGTAGATAATATTTACTATAATAACAAAAAAAAGAACAGGCATATCTCCATAAAAGTAAACATTATTCACCTCGAGGACTCCTCCATTTGAATATTTTAATACTCGAAGAAAGGCTTTCGTCCTCTGACCCTTAGATTTTGCTGCAAAAAAAATGCTTTCAATTGAAAAGAAATTAATGAATGATGTGAAAATGAGAGAAAGGGGGGTCGGGTTTGGCGTACTGGAGAGAGCGAGAACCCTAGGTTTGGCCATGTGACGGCCTAATTTGCCAGATTTGCCCCAGATCCCTTGGCTCTTGGCGACACGGATCGACAATACGATCTTCTGTTTTGTGCCTTCAATTGCTGCTTCGCAGGCTCTCCTGAGCTCCTCGTCGTCGGCGCTCGATTTCGCCATTTCTCCTCCTCTTTGATTTTTCTTTCTTTTAGTTGCTTAGAGAAAGAGAGAGATCAGCATGCGCGTCAATTTGTGGATGTTGTTTTCTACCTTTCTTTTCTTTTCTTCTGTTTCTCTTCTCTGGTTAATAATTAACTTTGTTTTTAATGATTTGCTTATTCTCTCTCATGGACCATTTTCTCTCCTGTTATGGGTCCCATAACCAAGTCTTTGTGGGCATAGTTTTCCCCCATAGTTTCGAGAACCGTTCCGGATCACTGCTCAGATGGTTTCCCTGGAAACTTGGTTCAATTTATTTATTTTTATTTTATATGAAAGAAAAGTAAAAATGACATTGTCTTAAAAAATTGACATTATATTAAAAAATTGACATTATATCTAAACTTATCATCACTACAAATATAATCTCTTTACCATTAAATTTGGAACCCCCTCCACAAAATCCATATAACTCTAAGTTTATATGCAACTACATCTATGTATTTAATGATTTTATAAGGACCATAAACATCAAAAAATCAAGAACAACTGCTAGATACAAGTGAGAACGGAAATAATGACAATGATCAGTAACCGTTTGAATTTGAAAAAATCAAAACACACAGCATGACCATTGGAAGAATTGGAATTACAAAGCTGCACTAAATGAGTCGTTTCATTTATTCATCCACACGCACCGTTTTATTATGTTCTTTTTAGTTAGTAGAATTAGTTAAGTTGTCTTTCCACATGTCCATCGAGGCATAAATCATGTAATGTCTAGTATTTCCTTGGCTTATATGTAACAAAAATGCCAAAGGAAAAAGGCATGGAAAAAAAATGAATTGACCAATTATGTCGTCTTCTCCATTCTCTTATTCTATTTTAATCTATAATGTTCAGTTATGTTTTTCTTCCCTTCTAAATTTCTTGATTTTTGGTCTAGAAACTGTATTGCTTAATCAGCTGCAACATTACTCTACTAGATTCCTTCTTGATTGGAGATCATTCCATTAAACTTGCAACAAGAGCTACAGTGGGAATATGCAAGAGTTGTAGCAAACTAGGGCTTACTTGTTCTTCTAGCAAATAAGGCATTCATTTGTATATTACCTCACATGCTTTTATTGTTTATTCCAGTAAAAAAAAACTACCTATCCTCTTTGTTGTGGCTGTAGCTCTGAAGTGTCCTCTAACAGTCGAGTCATGGTACATTGTCACCAGTTTGTTTTGCAAATCCTCATTATTACCCAAAAAAATCTTGTCTTTCTTGTTGAAGTGATTGTTCATCCACTTATTATATAGGTGTGTTATAGGATCATGTTATAAGTCCCTTGTAATAGCTTGAATAAACCAATTATTTGCCCATGACTCCCTGATTTGCTCTATAATACTGGTGGTTATAATAGATATTGCCATAATAAATACCTCACCACTTGAATTCCTAAACAATGCATCAGCTGTAGCATTGTCTTTTCCCTTCTTGTACTCAATGTCAAAATCAAATCCCAGTAACTTAGCTAACCAAAAGTGTTGAGAGGACAAAGTTACCTTATGTTTTAGGATGTATTTGAGGCTAACTTGATCAGTTCTGATTGTAAAGTGCATTCCTCAATGATATTGTTTCCATTTAGCCGTTACATGTAATATGACCATCATCTCCCTTTTATAGGTAGATAACACTTGTTGTCGTGGTCTTAGAAACTTGTTGATAAAATAATAGGGTGCCCCTCTTGCATTAGAATAACTTTGAAACTAGTTCCCGAGGCATCAATCTCTATGATGAAGGGCTTATCTATGATGAACGACTTATTAAGGTTAGGTAGTGCCAGCATATGAGGCTTGGTCATGGCTTTTTTTAAGAGTTTGAAGACCTTTATTGCTTCCTCATTCCAGTTGAATGCTTCCTCCTTGAGTAATTGTGTTAGTGGTTTGCAAATGGTGTCATATCCCTTCACAAACCTTTTGTAGTAGCTTGTGAGCCCTAGGAATCCTCTTAACTACCTAATATTCTTTGGTAAAGGCCATTCCTTTACTTTTTGGATTTTTTGTGGGTCTTTAGACACTCTTTTTTTAGTGATTATATGCCCTAGGTATGTCATTTGATAGCTACCAAAAACACACTTGCTTTCCTTTGCCATCAGTCCATGAAGCTCTAGAAATGCAAACAACACCTTAAAATGCTCTAGATGTTCCTTCATTGACTTACTATATATCAGAATATTATCAAAGAACACCAACACGAACCTCTTGGGATGTGGCCCGAATACATTGTTCATTAGACTTTGGAATGTTACAGGTGCATTAAATAACCCAAAGTGAAACTCACAATGACCATTATAAGTTCAAAATGTAGTTTTAAATACATCTTAGGGGCCCATTCTGATATGATGGTATCAATATCTTAAATCCATCTTAGAAAAAATAGTAGCCCCTGTCAACTCTTCAAACAATTCATCTACCAAAGGAATTAGAAATTTGTCCGTAACAGTAAGTAGATTAAGAGCTCTATAGTCCACACATAATCCCAATGATTTATCTTTCTTATTTACCACTACTACTGGTGATGCAAAAAGGTTGTTACTAGGTCGAATGATTCCTGCTTCTAGTATTTTTTAGATCATTTTCTCCAGGACATCTTTCTATAAGCCTGAATACCTATAAGGCCTCGAGTTGACAGGTTGTAAACCCTTTTTTAGTTGTATTAAATGATCTTGGCCTCTCTATGAGGGCAACCTTTTTAGCTCCTTGAATACATCTTGATGTTTCATTAGCAGTTCCTTCAAGGCAAGATCCTTTTTCTATCTTAGAAATAAGCATAGTTTTAAAACTAGGTCCGGCCCGGCCCGACCCGGCGGGTCGACCCGAGACCCGGCTGACCCAAGGCAGAAACCAGGCCGAGTTTATGAAAAAATATGTGGTATACAACACAAGGCGGAGTTGAACGTGTAAAACATACAGAAGAGGTCCTTGTATGCCTATGAAAAAAATAAGTATACCAAAGCATAAATTGCTGTAAATTTGCTTAAACAGTTACACAACACACAAAAAAATTTTCTAAGAAAACCATCAAAACCTCAATAATAAACGACTTTAGGATTTCCTTCTAGGAGCCTATTTGTGAATATAATAGAGGTTGTTTTTCAAAGCGTTTTTCGCATTAAAATGCATCAAAAAAATAAAAACTTGAAAAAAATATGGTTCAATCATACTCTCAAACGATGCCTTCGAACAACACTTTGACTGTATTTATAACACTTTGAAAATAGAAAATTGTTTGCTTTAAAAAAAATCAACAAAACTACAAGATGGATAGACTCTTAATAGCACCATTATAAGACTTGACTCGACCCAGCCGGCTAATCAAATAACTAGGTTAAGTTATAAAACAAAAACATTTAATAAAAAAGTAATGTTATTTCAATTTTTTTTATTTTAATCAAAGTTTAAGAGGCAACCTAGTTATCTTAGTATATGTTTGATGTTATAGTAAACACATATAAAATAATATGTATATTAATTAATCAAACAATTTCAAATTGATAGTTGAATGCTTGAAGTAAAATACGCACCGCCACATGAACAAATAAACCTGCAACCCGAGTCAAGTTTTTTTTTTTTTTCACTACACTTAAAAGCTTAAAAATACAACCCGTACGAAATACAAGAGAATAAGGAAAAGCAGAGAGAGGTACTCTTTGGTTTTTATAGTGGCATATGTTTTTGAAAAAAAGTAAGATTTTTTTATTTTAAATTATTTTTTTTATTTTTATATTATTTGTATGTATTGATATTAAAAATAAAATTTAAAAAATAACAAATAATATTTTAATATATTTTACAAAGCATTCATCATCGCGTATGATATTGGGTGTTTGAGAGTGATAGTTGTTACTTTTCAAAGTGTTTTTCATTCTAAAACACATTAAAATAATATATTTTTTTATTTTTTTAAAATTATTTTTTGACATTAGCACATCAAAATGATCTAAAAATATCAAAAATATATTAATTTAAAGCAAAATAAATAAAAAAAATTTCAAAATTTTTTAAAAGTACTTTCAAAACGCAATGTTAAACATTATTTTAGGATTTGTTTGAGATTATGGTAGCGGTTGTAATTGAAAATATTTTTTAATTAGAAATTTATTAAAATAATATTATTTTTTTATTTTTAAAAAATTATTTTTAATATTAATACATTAAAATAATTTAAAAATATATAAAAAATATTTTTAATTAAAAAAAATAATTTAAGACTTTTAGGAACACGGTTGATGTTACAAAACAGGCACTAAATCCGTACTTCAGGTAGCGAAAGAGACTGAAACCCACAAGAAAAGAACTCTTCATTTTCCAACACTAAAAACATGTAAAGAAACACCTTGAACCGTTGATTATCTCTGTTTTTTTTATGAATGAAAACATCTGACTCTGTTCTGGGTTTTCTTTAAAATTGCAAAGACTCCAGCTTTTTGTGTGTTTGTATATTTCTCTTAAATATGGCTTCTGGGTCACATTCACAAGGTGTTGAAGAAGGTGTTACTGATAAAAGTATAAAGGAAAAGGTTTGGTCTTTAAAATCAGCTTTCATGTCTCAGCATTTTGCGGAAATTGAAGGACTTTTGCTGGCCATGAAAGAAGAAACGGAAATTGAGAAGAAGTCATTGAAGAAAGAGAAGGAATCGATGGAAGAAAAGGCTCGGAGCGAGAGATCGGAGAGATTGAAAGCTGAGATTGAGCTGAAGGAGTGTAAAAGAGAGTGTTTGCAGTTGAAGAAAGAGAAAGGAGGGTTTAATGAGTTATTGAGGATTAGTGGAGAGGATAAGAGGATAATAAGAGAGCTCAGAGAGGAAATTTGTGAGTTGAAGTGTGCGAAATTGAAGGTAGAGACTGAAGTTGATGCGTACAAGAGTAAGTTTCAGGAGCTGGAGATGAGGGTTTTCCTTTTAGAGAAGGATTTGATGTTGTTGATTCCCGAGGAGCCTGTAAATAATGTTAGGGTTTCTAGGGGGGTTGTGGAAGAGAAGGTTATTCTGAATGAGAATGTTGTCACTGTGAAAACTGAGGTGGTTTGCAGTGATTCCAATGATACTATTGCCGTTGAGGCAAATGGTGATCCTAGGTCTCACTCACCAGAGAGCAGAAACGGTGATGTGGGGGGCCCAGGTTCGGTTTCTGGTGAGGGTGAGGGTTTGGGAGAGAGGGCTATGATGGAAAATGGAAACGGCAGTGACAGGGTTGGTAATGTGAAAGCTGAGACGATTGCTGTTGATAATCATGAGAACATGGTTTTAGGGGCAAGTGGAGGTTCTGGGAGCAACTTGCCGGAGAATGGAGATGGAAACATTGGTGCTTCAGGTATCGCTATGATCCTTGTATCTGTATCTGTTAATTTGATTATATTTGTGTATATTCGTTTGCTCGTGTTTTGGTCAGAGAACTATAAGAATACATTAGTTAAGTTGATTATGCTTGCTTTAGTTTTTCACTCATATTTTGTTTAGAGAATGTGTGGTCCGTCATATTCAGTGTACTGTTTCTGTCATATGTGATTTCGGAACTCTATTGAATTTAAATTTCTCCGTGCGACTCCACTGAAGTTCTTTGTCAAAATAAACTATGCTGCAAAATCCTTTGTAGTCCAAGAAAATTCTTGTTCATCTCTGACTCCCGTGAGCAAATGAACTTTAAAAGAACTATGAGCCTTAAAGAGACAGAGAATAAGTGAATTGGATTAAACCATCTCAATCTCATCTGGAAAAATATCTTTCAAACTACTCAGAACATTAACATCAGGGAACTAATCAAACAACCTGTATATCTACCTGGATTACCAATAACTCATGACAACCTCATACAAGCTTAAATGCACTAGCAATTACACTAGGCAGACTACTAAACTGACTAGTATATGTGTGATACTACCTACTGGGTATCAGGGGCACATCAAATTATGGAATGGTCTAGTGTTGCGTGGGGTATTGAGGGTATCATCTGCCACTTGAACTGGAGAGCATTTCTACAAGATGATATCACGTGATTAGAATTAGCAATGTTTATGACAACCAGATATTGATAGTGCATTTTTTTCTTGCCAGGTGGATGGACACGTCAGTCACCAGACATTATAGAGATTAATGACAGTGATGATGACTCTTCTTCGAGTGCAACTTTGAGTAGAAAAAAATTGACCAAGCAAGGATATCAGCATGAAGCAGATTTAGGTCTGGAAGATGTCAACAATGAGACCATATTGCTCAAAAGAAAACGAAACTCCCCTTCAAATTCTAAGGATGATAGTGGTGGTATCAAAGAGCCCAGGGCAACAAAATGCCAAGTGTTGATTCAAGGCCCTGAAAGTGCTCCTGTCAATTATTGTGCAGCAACAACCATGTTTTCTGGAAGTGATGACAGAAGAAATATTTTTAATCAATCAAGGCAATCTCCAGCAATTTTGAGACAATGTGGGGAGAAAATTACGGTTGGACAGAATTCCCAAATACAGCGGGAGCTTGTTTTGGATGGTTCTGATGGTGAGCAGAGTTCCGGCTCCTCCGACTCTGATGATTTTGATTTTCCAACTGACTTCTCTACAACGCAAGCAAATAGAATCCATAAAAAGTGGAAATCTGAAGCCGACATGGTTGCTGCTCTAGAGCAAGATGTAGAACTACGTTTAAGGGCTGTTTGTGCTCTGTTCGGACAGCAGGCTGCTGTGCAGAAATCATCGAACTTCGCGTCAACTTTCCAAAATCAAGGATTTGACGAGGTTGATGCAGCCAGGTATGGCAAATTGTGCACATTGTTCTGTCTTTATGTGCCACTGGGATTATATGATTGATGGTTTTTTATTTCAGAATCATTTTCTACAATGAGGATTATTTGACCCTACTCTGTCGTGTCGAAACATTTCTTTCAGCGATGAACTACACATTCGTTCTCAGGAGTTTCTCTATGTTCTGAAGCAATTAATTTTGTAAAATAATAGAAGCAAACTGGCTTGGTGCTCATTACTCGACTGACACAGGAAAGGCTTGGACATATATGCATGTGTGCCATTATTTTTTCTGTTTTGGTCGACAACTTGTACTCTTGTAAATTAGAGAGAGAAGGAATTGGGGCTTTTGGATTGAAATTTGAGTTGAATGTAGAAGTGCAAGCATAAATTGGGTGTTACTTTACCAGGAGCAAGGAAGAGAGTGGAAAAGAATATGATGCTAGTCCTTGTAAGAACCCCACATGCATAAGTAATTGTATTGATCAACTTGCTATAATCAGCTGGTACGTTTTAAAATTCAGGTGGTCTGTTTGACAAATGGATGAGTTAGTATTTCTCTCAGTAACCCTAGAAGAAGAATAAAATCTGCCGCTAGTTGTACTCTTAAGTAACTGCTCTATCTTGGTTTGTGATCATTATTTACGGCTCCTGCACCAGTATTATAACTTCTCTGAAAATATCTTTCTATGCTTTTCTATTTTAACTTCCACTTGTTGCTTGTTACCATTGTTCATAATAACAGGCTTTGCTATGCCTAACACATTTCTCCAGGGGTACTGCTTTGGTTGAGTTTCTCACCAATGGGGATCCCCAAGGGAAGCTGAAGAAATCAACTTTGGAGTTGGCTGCAGATGACCCAGGAGGCTTCCGTGATTGCAAGAGACTGGCCATCAAGTATTCCAAGCAATTATTTGAGATGTGGCAGGTGAAAGGGGATCCTCTTTTCTTCAAATGAATAGCAAATGCTGTTATCAGAAGTTCGCCGCGATGGTAGCTGCTAATCCAGTGACCTAGAAGGATTGATCTTTTAGGTATTTAACTTTTCACCGTGCCGTCACCTTGAGGCATTTACAGTCTGGTGTGCATAACTATATGTTTTACCAGCTACAATTAGCAGTACTTTAGGTATGACTGGATCCATCTGCATGTAGGTCAGTCTTGAGATCTTGAAAGGAGTAAGGAATAGAAAAGATGGAGTGCTGATGTTTATATGGATCTTATTTTGCTAATGAATCTTGAAGTTATTATAGTAATGTCCTGTACTTGGTAATCAAGCTTAGTTACATGGATGTCTTGTACTTAAGTTTGAAATTATTTCGCTGATGAATCTTGAAGTCATTATAGTACTGTTGCTCTTCGTTATTTCTTTTTAACCCTTTTAAAAATCATTTTAAAACTAAGTTCATGTTTTTATAGGGTATTTAAAGAGATTATTATATATTAATGCATTGTTTCTACTTTCACATAAAAATAAGATCTGTCATGATGATTACTCATAGATTATCAGTGTCTTTTGTTCAATCAATTTTTTGTTATTATGAAATCTACATGTATAAATTACAAATTCAAATGAACACATTTATCATTAATCGTATTTATTTTAAATTTATAATTTATATACCAAATTTGTCTTGTTATTATTTTTATATTTTGCATAATTTTGGTTCATGGATTGCTTGAGGCAGTTATAAGATCCAACTCAGTTGAAATCCAAGTTCAAGGAATCAAATCAATTTTTGACATTTTTTTTTTAAAAAAAGTCTGAAACTACATTGTTTTAATAAAAAGAAACCAGGTTTTTTTTACCGACATACTCTTTCGAGTTAGGGAACGTTTGGGAACACGGTTGCGGCTGCGTTCTCAAAAAATTTGAATTTTTTTTTTTTGCTAAAATTTAATATGGTTTGTATGTTTTGGATTGTTTTGATGTGCTGATGTCAAAAATGATTTTTAAAAAATGAAAAAACATCATTGGCATGTATTTTGACACGAAAAGTTATTTGAAAAGCACTCGCAACCACACTTCCAAACACGCTCTTTACCTACTTGCCTGGTCGAATCTTGTAAGTTATAACTTGAGTAGACAACTTGGATTCTCTGAAAGTCTTCATTATATAAAAAAAGGTTCCATTCATGTCTATTCTGAAACACCAAAGCCTCTCCAGTCTAATGGAAGTCAAGAGGAATTGGGTGTCCCATGGGTGTCTGGGACAGGGATATTACTGTCAAAGGCAGCGAGTTCCACCTACTCATTTGAAGGTTTTTAGATTAATACAAAACAAAATAGACCCAAAAATATTAAATAGTTAGGTCAAAATAATTATAAGTTTGCAATTTTGTTGATTATAACAAAGAAGAAATGGACCGAATCATCATGTTTGCCTCCATAGATTATTATTAATAATCTTAAAAAAACTTTTAAAGTTTAATAAAGTTGAATTTAACTATTCTACGGTGGTTTTACAATTGCCGTCATAACCAAATAATAGACTAGTAGTTAATCTACAACATCTTTCTTCCACGTCTCAATCACGATTTTACAATTAGGAGAACTTCTGCGTTGACTGCATTTTGACCGGAAAGGCTTGAGGGTAACTTGGAAAACCTTTTTTCTTTTTCTGATAATATACATGAAAATGGATCTACAAAGATACTAATTCTTCACATAATGGGGATAGCCCAGAAAGAGTAGGAAGAGGTCTATTATCCTGAAGAACAATTAATATTGTGAAGCCTAAAAAAGGCAATATTTCAATTCTGACAGGAACTGAAACCCGCTTTCAACCATCAGGGCCCTTCCTCTTTCTTTTCGTTCAAAACCTGCAGAGTTTGTATTGTCCAGTAGTATATTATTGCGCTTCCAGACTGCGTTTGATTCCATTGGGAACTAAAACTGGAACACGAATATTCTTATATATTCTGAAAACCAACTAAAAAAGATAGATTTTTCCCTCATAAAATCGA
>Ga0307515_10007644_pt1 | contig 21318 bp, 21 predicted proteins | sample 17_EM_MG_FD_194513 | JGI IMG/M metagenome (GOLD analysis project Ga0307515, IMG submission 194513) | Populus trichocarpa ectomycorrhiza microbial communities from riparian zone in the Pacific Northwest, United States - 17_EM | ecosystem: Host-associated > Plants > Roots > Unclassified | place...
AAAGTTTGGGGACTAAACTAAAATTTTCACAAATTGAGGGACCAAACCAAAATTTTGTCATCTTCAACCTCCAACCCAGAATTTCAACAGAAAACCTACTGTTCTTTCCAGATTTCTAACTCAAAATTCACCATTTACACAATTCATAACGCAAAATCATCACAATCTTCCATAATCAACTAATAATCAATTACCCACAACAATCAACCCTATAACATTCAAATTAATTCATCAATCAAACCCAAAACATAAATTTTCAAAACCCTAACATTCATCAAAACCGACATTTAAAGCTAAAGAAAACATATTATACACATTAAAACATAAATCTTACCCTTTTAACTTATTTTCCTTCAACTCCTTTTATTTCCCTTATCTTTCCCTCTTTTCTCTTCTTCTTCTTATTTCTCCCTTCACTCCTGCCGACTCTCTCTCAAAATTTTGCAGGTCTTTTTTTTTTCTATTTATATTTATTCTGTTTATTCAATTACTACAATACCCTTATTTATTTATACTCTCTCTTTAAGCCTCCAAGGGCTTTGTTGCCTTTTCCTATCTCTTTATATTCAAAACATTACAGCTTGATTTACAATAGTAATAACTGCTACATATTCAGCCTTAGCTGTGCTTTGAACAACAACATCTTGCTTTCTTGAACACCAAGAGAACATCCTTAATCCAAAGCTGAAACAATTGTCTATAGTATTTTTCATATCATCCACAAATCTTGTCCAGTCACTATTAGAATAGCCTCCTTTTGACAGCTTGAAAATGTAATTCACTAGCACAATGCATGAATCGTGAGAGCAAACTTATTTTTGTTTGTTGATGTAAGATACATCAAACACCCAATTAAGCTCCTTTATTAGCCTTCACCAACTATGTCTGCTCCATTAACCTCACTGAATTTCTCCTTCTGATTCATAGCATACTTATTTGCATTTCTCCACATGAAACTTTTTTAGTATCTCCCTAGCATACTTATTTTGACATATAAAGATTCCATCATGTCTTTACTTCACCTCAATTCCTAGAAAATAGGACATCAAACCAAGGTTTGTCATCTCAAATATTTTGAGCATTTCAGCCTTGAACTCTTCTATCAACTTCTCATCACTTTCTATTACAAGCAAATCATCAATATAAATAAATACAATAGACTTTCTCCTCTTGTCCCTTGGTTTCAAAACCTTCTGGTTGTTCTATAAAAATATCCTCCTGCAGATAACTATTCATAAAAACAGATTTTATATCTAACAGATAAACTTTTCAACCTGATTAGTATTTAAAAGTGCATTTTTATCAAGGTTTTATATCATCATATTACACTTAAAGTATCATTAAATTCCCTAACTTAAACATGTTTTATAATAACAAGTCTGATAACATAAGATATCTTTAATTTATGGTAAATACTCATTTTGAATGCAGGCATATCTCACAATTTAAAGGATGGATTGATGTGTTTAACTATTGAAAGTGAAAAGACAAAGAGAGGGCTAAAGCTTAAAGAAGAGATGCTGGTTCAATTCAAACTAGAACATCATTCGATTATTGGATCATAACTAGAGCTGTAGAACATGAATTTAGGTCTGATTTATATGGATGGAAAGCTAAGACATTGGCCTAAAACTCATGAGTGTCCAAGATTCAAAATGGCCATTTTCAAGTTCAAATTGTAGCAACAAAAGCGAAGTCAGAATCTGTCCTGCAGCCTAGACACTATTCAGTGTTCAACTCATATCTCGAGTTCTAGAAGTCCAAATGAGCTCATTCTTGTTTTGTTAGAAAGATGAGACAAATTCCCAAAACTTTCATGAAACTATCTATTCAAAATCTGACATTAGCAATGACGTGTTGTTCAGACAAGAAGATAATGGTTGTCACCAAGTCAAGAGGTGGCCACCCACTTAATAATTAGTCATCAAATCAATAGTTCTGAATTTTAGCCTATAAAAGGAGGCATTTGCCATATATTTAGACATCTGGGTTTTCAGAGCAAGATCATATTCTTGCTTTTTTTCTTGTATTTTTGTAATGTTTAAGTTTTGCTTTCATTAATCTCTTGTTTATGCTTTTCATCATAACTATGTTCTTATCTAGTTTATTTATGTTTCTCTTCTTCACAATATTTAGCTAAGTTTATTATGTCAAGGTGAAAAGGTTTCACTAATGGTGTTAGAATAGGTATAATATAAACTCAACATGGACTTCATTGTTTATATCCAAGAAAGTTTGTTATTAACATGTCTTATCTTTTTATCTTACTAATTCTTAATACTTTGCTTGTTAAATGATTAATCTAACTTTGTGTTGTACAACCCTTGGTACAACAAATACTTGGCACTTTCATAACCTACTGTATGGTATAACCGACACCTGTGCTATGAAAGGAACTTGATTTGTTGTTAACATAAGTTAACATCATGAATTCCTGACAATATTTAAAAGTATGGTGTTACTAAAATAAGATAATTAATATGATCATGTTAAAAATTTATAATAAACTATTAAGGATAAATCATCCGATTGGAACCTCCTTTGTGTGTGGTTTCCAGTTGATTAATAAAAAGAGTTTATCCTATACTTATTTCTAATACTATTACTGGATCCTTTAACCTTAACAATTTTTTTATCCTTGTTTAATACTTACATCAATATCATATCTCAAAAGTTCTTCAACTTCTTTTCATTTGTTGTTTATAATTTTATATAGTTCACTTACCTGTGGTTTGACCCCGGTCTTGCCGAGTTATTTATTACTTCGACACTCCTGCACTTGGGATAAGACATCAATCTTTTAATCGTGTCATAACCCTTTAATACTGATAGTGCAAGTAGCATTCTGATTATATCAAGTCATGTTATAGGTGCAAAAGTTTTTGAGAAGTCCACTCCAAACACTTAAGCATAACCCTTCATAACTAATTTGGCCTTGTATTTGTCTTCCATAAAGTTAACATCTTTGCTTACCAGATTTTTCCCATTTTGTGGTTGGAAAATTCTGTATGCTTTGGATGAAATGTTATATCCAATGAATACTCTTGGTTTAGCCTTTCTATCGAACTTGTCTCTTTTAACCTGTGGAACATAAGTAAAACAAAAGCAACAAAAAGTTTTAAAATGTTACAGGTTTGGTTTGTACCCAAACCAAGCTTCAAATGGGGTTCTTTTATACAAAACACTGGTTGACATCCTATTCACAAGATACACTACTGTGTTTGCAATCTCAGCCCATAGTTTTTTTGGCAGCTCATTTTCATACAGAATGCATCTAGTCATTTCTATGATGCTCCTATTTTTTTTTTTTACTCACACAATTATGTTGTAGCGTGTATAGTTCTGTAAGTTGGTGTTCAATACTAGATTCATCATAAAATTGTTGAAATCTTCCACTAGTATATTTCTTCCCATTGTCAGACCTTATAGTTTGTATCATGCAGTCACTTTGATTTTCCACCAATGTTTTATACTTTCAAAATACATTAGCAATCTCAGATTTGAATTTTAAAAAAATAAATCCAATAAAATCTAGAATAATCATCTATAAAGATTATGTAGTATCTACTACCATTTAATGAAGTTGTTCTTTGAGGACCTTCAACATCTGTGTATACCCGTTGAAGTTTATGTGTTGCTCTCCAAACACTTTGAGGAAAAGGTTTTCTAGCCTGCTTTCCATATTGACAAGCTGCATAATTTGTTAATCTATTCTCCAGTCGTGGAACACCTCTCACAAGATTGTGTCTTTGCATGTACATCAATACAACATAATGAAAATGCCCAAGCTTTTTGTGCCACAATTCTTCATTGCTTGTATTTATGGCAAAAACAATATGCTCCTCCTCCATAAGGTTTAGAGCAAAACTTTTTGCTCTCATTTTCACTTTGAATGCATAACAGCCTTTGTTATCTTTGATCAAACACCATTTTTCTTCAATGTTAGCACATATAAAACATCTGATTTTTATTGATTGCATAACTCTCTTAAATAGAGTTTTCGTTTAATAGAAAAACCAATCACATTTGCTGATTACATAACAAACTTCTAATAACAAAACAAGAAACTAATATAAAAATTTATTCTTAAAGACTTGGTCTTCAAGTAGAAATCTTCTAGCTAATCTTCTCCTCAACAACCCTCATGATCTATCTTTTGCAGCTTTTAAGGTCTTTTTTCAATATAATTGGTTATCATTAATGACTTGTTTCGTTCAATTTATAGGTAGAACAAGTTACTATTGAGGTTTTCACTTATGACAATGGATATATCCATTTCCCTTCTGTGTGTGTACGCGAGCGCGCTCAAACCACTATGTAACATTTATGAACTGCTTTTTTATTTTGGGAAAGCTAGTGTTGTCATTTTCTAGAACTGCAATGCACCAAAGTTTTGTTGGATTTGATCATGGTCATGGTGGTCAGATGATGATAATCTTGTGAAAGCCATTTGTCTTGGCATTACAAGGAATGCATTCATGATTCTCATTATTGATATAGTTGGAAAGGTGTGTGTATTTGAAGTAGCTTATTATGTACTGAACATTATAATGATGTTGTTGTTGCTGCTTGAAACACACATTGCAATCTTGCACTTGTTTCCAGTATTTTTCTTGCATCATGTCCTATGGATTCTTGAAACATCCACCACAATCTTTTACTTATTTCTAGTGCTTGAGTTGCAACTTTTCCAATCTATTTCTATCAGCAGCCTTTTTCCAAAAACTCCTCCACTGGCTTGATTTATATTAATCAGAGAATTACAACGCAATGAACTTCATCATTATGATTTTATTGGTCTAATGAATCTAAAATACCATGGATTTCTATTATCAGCAGCCTTGAACCCTTTAATAGGAGATGTGAGTTCTTTATTTCCAGGGTTTCTCTTGAAGTTATGACACCAAAGCTGAAAGTTTTTTATTCAACTATGGTTTTTCTTTCATTACTATCTATCTATTAATGACATCATTATCTTGACATTGTTTTTTCTTTTTGATTTTTTAGATTAAAGCTTATCTAGGATAAGTCTAGTCAATTATATAATTCCTTAAATAGAAGAGATTATGGTTGTTATGATTCTTATCTTTTGTGATCTTGTAGTGTTTGATTTCATCTATAAATAAAAGTTAAGGGATGACAGTAACCTAATGAAATATTATTCTAGTCCTTGTTCTTTACTTCTAGTTCTTTGTTATTTGGTTTATGTTCTTTATTAACTTAACTAAGTTAAGTTCTCTATATATCTTTTAACAATATTTGAAGGGTTGTGAGTGAAACATGAGAGATTAGTGAAGTTTAAAAATGGATTTTGCAAACTTTTCTATAAAAACATCAGTGTTCACAGGATAAAATTTGTCAATGAGCTGTATATTCCTAATTAGTTTGATTCATTGTATTTAATTATGCAAGATTATAGGCCCGTAATAATATTCTTAAAATAGCTTTCTAGGCTCTGTATATATATAATCCTCTGCTGTTATATATGTAAACTAGGAATAATAAAGCAGTATTTTCACAACATCTGATATGGTATCAGAGCAGTCGATCTTGACTGTCTCTTGTCCTAATTTTATAAATCGCTTCCGCAACAGCAGCCGTTATACAAACCCAACAGAACCCTTCGCAGTAGCAACCATCATCCATACAGTTACATCATTCACATTCCAACCCATAAGTCAAAAGAAATATTAATTCACCTTTCACTGTTCCCTCAACCAAATTACTCTGCTTGCTCTTTTTTTTTGTTACCTCAGTCAAATTACTCTGTTTGTTCTTTCTCCTTTTTTCTCTCATAACTTGTAAGCCAATATCATGGCCGATGATGATTGTTCAACAAACACTAATCAATCTTTCATGTTAGGAGACTTCAACACTACCACACAAATACTCACATTGCAGAGTGACACCTCCAACTTCTCTGCAGGAATAAAACTTGATGAGAATAACTATTCTCTATGGCATCAAATCATAGAGATGAAGATAGCTGGGCGAGAAAAGCATGGCCATCTGATTGGTGATATTGCCCAGCTTGCAGTCACAAATTCCACATTTAATAAATGGCGAGCATCAGACTGCCAAGTCAAGAGTTGTTTGTTTGATGCCATACAACCTAATAAGATTAAAAGGTTGATTCGTTATGACATAGCAAAGCAAGTCTGAGATGCAATCAAGCAACCTATTTAGATGGTGTTGATGAAGCTAAGATTTGTGACCTGCACAGAAGGTCATTCATAATGAGACAAACTGGTGCATCAGTTGCCAAGTATTACAATGAGCTCACTGAGATTTTTCAGGAGCTTGATCAATTAAATCCAAGCACCATGGAGCATCCATCATATATTGAAATTAGATGGAAAGAGGTTGATCGTCTTCGAGTTTACATATTTCTTGCAGGTTTAGACAATAATTTTGATCAAATTTGGGGAGAGATTTTAAGGATGAAGCCTAAACCAGAACTTGAGGCTGCATACGCACATATGAAAAGGGAAAGTAACAGACAGGGAACCATGTCTGAAGCTGGTGCAACCAACGAAGCCACAACCTTGGCTGCTGTCAGAGCCAAACAATCTCGGTTGCATAGCCATAACGTTGACCCTTCTCTTAACGGACCACCAATGAAATGTACCAAATATGGTTTAGATAATCACACGATTAAGGGCTGTTATGAGATCATTGGTTATCCAGAAGGATGGGTTCACAAAGGGCGCAAGAGGGATTCAAACTGAGCATCATTTGCATCTGTCCAATCATCTCAGGAGACTACATTAGAAACTCCATCAGGTACAACTAACTCTAAGGCTTTGGCCACCTCAGGTAACTTTTGCACATCTTCACTTACTTTATTGGGTTATTGACACCGGTGCCACTAATCACATGACATCTAGTTTTATTGGGTTACACTCTGTCATACCTTCTAATGGCACCACCTCCCGAGTTATGGGAGAAGGGTCATTATCTCTTACATCCTCATTAAGTCTTGATCATGTCTTAGTTATCCCTTTACTTGACTATGACTTGTTATTTGTTCCTCAGATAATTGATTCCCTTAATTGCACCGTGTATTTTTGGCCATTGTATTATCTATTTCAGGATCTTCTTACCAGGGCCGTGATTGGATATGGTACTAAGAAGGGAAAGTTATATTATCTGGACTTGACAGACGACACCACTAAGAGATTGAGTCATGCACATTATGTTAGAGGAGGTGAGTCCATCAGGAGGAAGAAAATCTGGTTATGACATCGATGATTAGGGCATCTGAAACTTCTATTTCCAGATTTGTTTTCTTAGTTTAATAAATCAGACTTTCATTGTGAAACTTGCATTTTGATGAAAAGTCATCGCATTTCTTACCCATTAAGGTTGAATAAAAGTTCCACACCTTTCATGATTGTCCATTCTGATGTTTGGGGACCATCACGAGTTCCTACTATTACTGGTTATAAGTGGTTTATGACGTTTATTGATGATTGCACTCGAATGACCTGGGTTTTTCCTTTAAGACAGAAAAGTGAAGTTATCGTCAAATTCAAACTATTTTATCAATATGTTGCTACTCAGTTTGACAAGAAAATCATGACCCTCCGGTTTGACAATGGAGGAGAGTATGTCAACAATGACCTTCATAATTTTTTAAGTCAATATGGTATTGTTCATCACACCACATATGCATATACACCACAATAGAATGGTGTCGCAGAACGTAAGAATCGACATCTCCTGGAAGTTGTTTGTGCCTCTTTATTTGAGGCCCGTTACCTCATTATTTTTGAGGGGAGGCTCTTTATTCTACTGCTTACCTCATTAATAGAACACCATCCAGCACTCTTCAGTATAAAACTCCATTTCAGACATTGACCACTCTCCTCACCATGCCATCCACACCAAATCTCGAACCACGTATCTTTGGATGTGTTGTTTATGTTCAGGTATATCCACATCAACGTGGCAAGCTTGATCCATGTGCTCTGCATTGTGTCTTTGTGAGTTATGTTGACACTCAGAAGGGCTATAAATGTTTCCATCCTCCCACTCAGACGTTGCACATTACTGCAGATGTGACTTTCCACAAGAGTGAGTTCTATTACTCAGGGGGAGTCTCTGAGCATCCTCTACAGGGGGAGAGCTCTATCTTTGCAGAAGATACTTAAATCCAAATTCAACAAAAGGTTTTAGAGCAGTCAGTGTCTGAACAACCAGTTATAATGGCTCAACAAGATCAGGAGTTACTAAAAACTCCAGATGTTGGTACTGAGCAGTCAAATTCCGAACAACCAGTTATAGTGGTGCAACAAGATCAAGAGTCACAAAGAACTCCAGATGCTGGTACTAGTTTAGATAATTTCCCCTCTACAACTCTTACTACAGTACCATCACCATACATCCAATTAGGTCCTGACGATTTCCCACAGGTAATTAAACATTCAAACTCTAACTCAATCACTCTGCCCGAGTCCAGTAATACAGGAAACACAAGTTATCAACTACCTCCTCGTACGACTAGAGGTATTCCTAGACAACAATATGACCCTGACCCTAAAACAAACGTTAAATACCCTATTGATAATCATGTGTCCCTATATAGGCTATCTCCATCATGTGCATCATTCGTATGTCAATTATCCACTGTATCTATTCCAAGTAATGTGCAGGAAGCTTTGAAAGATCCCAAGTGGACCCAAGCAATGAATGATGAAATGGAGTCCCTCCAGAAGAATTCCACTTGGGAGATGACTATCCTTCCAAAAGGAAAGAGAACAGTGGGTTGTATATATATATATATATATATATATATATATATATATATATATATATATATATATAGTAAAGTTCAAGGCAGATGGCTCCATTGAGCGATACAAAGCAAGATTGGTGGCGAAAGGATATACTCAGACTTATGGGATTGACTATGGGGAGACATTTGCTCCTGTAGCCAAGATTAACACAATTCGAGTACTTCTTTCTTTGGCAGCAAACCTAGACTGGTCATTACACCAGTTTGATGTCAAAAACGCCTTTTTGCATAGTGACCTAGAAGAGGAAGTCTATATAGATCCCCCCCAGGATGCAAGATGGGACCTGATAAAGGCAACATGGTGTGTAAACTAAGAAAGTCTCTTTATGGATTAAAGCAATCAACCAGAGCATGGCTTGGAAAGTTCAGCAAGTCAATGAAGGGGTTCAGATACAAGCAAAGTAACTCAGATTATACACTTTTCTTGAAACATAAGAAAGGTAAAGTCACTGCCCTTATTGTATATGTTGATGATATGGTAGTTACAGAGAATGACCCAGAGGAAAAGGCAGCACTGCAGCGACACTTGGCAAGTGAGTTTGAAATGAAAGATCTTGGTGCTTTAAAGTATTTTTTAGGCATCAAAGTGGCTCGTTCTAAACAAGGAATATTTCTATCACAACAGAAATATATCCTTGACATTTTAACTGACACTGGAATGTTAGCTAGTAAACCAGCAGACACGCCAATGGAGTTGAATCATCAACTTGGTGAATATCCTGATCAGGTACCCACCAAAAAAGAAAGATATCAACGCCTTGTAGGTAAGTTGATTTATCTAGGACACACTAGACCTAATATAGCATATGTCGTAAGTGTGGTAAGTCAGTTCATGCATGCACCAAGTGAAGCCCATATGGATGCGGTAAACCGAATTCTGAGATACTTGAAGTCAGCTCCTGGAAGAGGATTGATGTTCTCACGACATGGTCATTTAGATATTGAGGGTCACATTGATGTAGACTGGGCAGGCTCTGTTACTGACATACGATCTACATCTGGATATTTTACCTTTGTGGGAGGCAATCTAGTATCTTGGCGAAGTAAAAAACAAAACGTAGTGTCAAGATCAAGTGCTAAAGCAGAATATCGAGGTATGACACACAGAGTAGGTGAGCTACTCTGGATAATGAATTTATTGGGGGAATTAGGGTTCAAACCCAATCATGCCATGCAACTGAATTGTGACAACAAAGCTGCAATAGACATTGCACATAATCCAGTACAACATGATAGAACCAAACATGTTGAAGTTGATAGACATTTCATCAAGGAGAAACTTGAGGCAAAGATCATCAGGTGTCATTTATTAAATCCGAAGATCAACTTGCAGATGTCCTCACCAAAGCTGTCACAGGCAAAGTATTTCACAACTCACTTAGCAAGTTGAGCATGAGCAACATATATGCTCCAACTTGAGGGGGAGTGTCAATGAGCTGTATATTCCTAATTAATTTGATTCATTGTATTTAATTCTGCAAGATTATAGGCCCGTAATAATATTCTTAAAATAGCTTCATAAGCTCTATATATATATAACCCTCTGCTGTTATATGTAAACTAGGAATAAATAAAGTAGTATTTTCACAAGATCTGATAAAATTATGGTGCATGGGCTGTTAAAATGGAAACTTATCTTAAAGCTTTTGACTTGAGGGAAATAATAGAGAATGATAAGCAACCGACTCTATAATTGCACAGATGAAGTTTTTTTAATGAAGAAAAGGCAAAGTGGTACAAAGCTTTTACCTATCTTTATAATGTTGTGAGTGAAGAAATCTTCACCAATCACCATAATAGCTTGTCAATCTGCCAAAAAAAATGGGATAAGTTAAAAGCTGAATTTCATGAAGATGAGAAGTCTAGAAATATGCAAATCTTGAATCTCAGAAGACAGTTTAAAGGTATAAAGATGAAGGAGACTGAGACTATCAAAGACTTCTCCTCTCAAATTTCAAAAATTATGAATCAAGTGAGACTTATAAGGGAAGATTTTCCTGATTCAAGGGTAGTGGAGAAAGTTCTGGTAAGTTTATAAGAGAAATTTGAGCATAAAATTTTCTCTCTAGAAGATTCAAAGGACTTCTCAGATATAAGTCTTCAAGAGTTAGTGAATGCATTATAAGTAGTTGAGCAAATGCAAGCTTACAGACAAGAAGGCACAAGTGAATGAGCCCTTGTTGCAGTTTCAAAAGAAAAAAGTAGGGTTAAGAACATTTACAGGAGCAATCAAGAAGGAAAAAAGGAAAAAGGGAGAGGTTGGCAATCAAATAACTGGCAACAGAACAACAACATCACTAGAAAGAAAGAGAGGAGAGAACACTTCCCTCCTTGCAAATTCTGCATGAAAACAAATCATCTTGAAGCTTATTGTTGGCTAAAAAATGCACAATGTAGAAGTTGCAAGCAATTTGGTCACATCTAAAGATTTTTCAGAAAATACAGAAGCCAAGAAAGACCTTTTATTTATGGCTACAATAGAAGAAATGTGTAACACAAAAAATGTAAACAATTCATTATGGTTTATCGATAGTGGTTGTACTAATCACATGACTGTAGATTTAAGTTTATTTAAGGATTTGGACAAAAGCTATATGTCCAAAGTCAGAATTGGTAATGAAGACTATATGAAGGTTGAGGGAAAATGTGCGGTTGAAGTAGAAACTATGTCAAGTACAAAATCTCTAAAAAATGTATTTTATGTACCTAAGATTAATCAGAATTTAGTTAGTATAGGGAAACTAATTGAATCTGGTTACTCATTGTTTATAATGATGAAATGTGCGACATTGAAGAAAAAAAGAGAGTATTACTGCTATTTGTTAAGATGATAAACAAGAGTTTTAATGTTGATTGGAAATAAGTCTATTTGAGTACTAACACTTTTGTTGATAATGATTAATGATTCTGTTTTATGACACAAAAAGGTTAGGGCATTTCAATCATGTAACCTTAAAAAGGATGGTTGATCTACAGATGGCCTCTGGTTTACCAAAAATAGAAGAATAAAATGATATTTGTGAAGCCTGTCAGTTAGGGAAGCAGACAAGAAATGTTTTTCCTGATAATACATTTAGAGCTTCACTAAAACTCCAGTCAGTACACACGGATGTGTGTGGTCCCATGCAAAATGAATCTTTGAATGGTTCAAAGTACTTTATACTATTTATTTATGACTATAATAGATTTTGCTGGGTTTACTTTCTTAAATTCACGGTTGATGTGTTTACTGAGTTTGTGAGGTTTAAAATAGCAGTTGAGTTAGAAACATGAAACAAACTAAAGATGTTGAGGTCTAACAATGAGACTGAGTATACCTCTCGATAATTTGAGGGATATTTGGCAAAAAAAGGGATCAAACATCAGTTAATAGTGCCTTATACTCCACAGCAGAATGGAGTCAGTGAGACGAGAAACTAAACATTGATGGAGATGGCAAGATGTTTGCTATATGAGAAGAAAATGCCATTAAAATTCTAGGCAGAGGCAGTGAACACAATATCCTACCTTCTAAATCATATGGCCACAAGAGTTATGGCAGACAAAACTCCCTATGAAATCTAGTATGGTTCTAAAACCCAATGTTGATCATTTTAAAGTTTTTGACAACCTTTGTTATGTCTTGAAATTTAAAGTTAAGAGGAGAAAACTTGATCAAAAAGCTGATGTAGGAATTCTTATAGGCTATAACACTAAATCTAAGGCCTATAAAATCTATGATCTGAAATTAACAAGGTTATGATTGTTAGAGATGTAAAAGTTGCAGAAAGTGTTACATAAAACTAGAAAAATGCGTTAATTAAAGGGTCAAAACAGAAGCAGCAAATCAAAATAGATGTTGTAGAGGATGATGTTGTCGATTATAAACCAGTAAGGGGGATAAGGTCGTTAGCTGATATTTATAGCAAGTGCAATGTTGCTGAAACAAAACCAATAAATTTTGAAGAAGCAATTAGTTCACAAGTTTGAACAACAACAATGAAGGAGGAGCTCACTATGATAAAAAATAATGAAATCTGGATATTGGTTGACAGACCAGTTCATAAGAAAGTAATAGGTATGAAGTGGATCTTCAAAACTAAATTAAATGCATATGGAAATATCAACAAGTACAAAGCAAAACTTGTAGTAAAGGGGTATTCATAAACCAGGTATTGATTTCACTGACATATTTGCTCCAGTATTTAGGCTTGATACAATAAAGCTTTTGCTTGTTTTAGTAGTACAAAGTGTTTGGTACATCTTTCAATTGGATGTCGAGTCTATATTTTTTTAACGGTGTTCTAAATGAAGAAATATATGTTGAACAACTTGATGGGTTTGAAAAAAAGATTACATCAAACAAGGTTTATTTGCTAAAGAAGGCTTTGTATGGACTTAAACAGGCTCCTAGAGCCTGATACAGTAGATTGAATAGTCATCTCTTAAGCTTAAGCTTTGAAAAGAGTATGAATGAAGTAACTTTGTATATGAAGTATGTTGATAAACATAAACTGATTGTGTCATTATATGTAGATGATTTATTGATTACAAGAGATAAGGAGCAACTTGTAGAGGAGTTTAAAGCCAACATGAAAGATAAGTTTGAGATGAATGAACTTGGTCTGCTGACATATTTCTTAGGCATAGAGGTAACTCAGTCTATGCAAGGTTACTTTTTATGTCAGAAAAGGTTTACTTTGAAGCTACTAAATAAATTTGTGATGGAAAATTACAAACTAGTTAGTGCACCTATGGTATTGGGACAAAAGCTAATAAAAAAGGATGGAGCACCCAAAATAAATGGTAAAGCCTATAGAAGTTTAGTTGGCAGCTTGTTATATTTAACTGCTATACGTCCAGACATTGTGTTTGTTGTCAATTACCTATCTAGGTTCATGTAAGGTCCAAGTCAAATCCATTTTGTGGCAGCCAAGAGAGTTCTAAGATATCTAAAAGGGACCGTAGAGTTTGACATGCATTTTGTGAAATCTAGTTTTGTTAAACTTGGTTTTTTTTTTTACAATGACTAGGCTGGAAGTGATGAAAAAATGATGAGCACCTCAGGCTATTGTTTTGCTATGGGAGAAAGCATTTTCTATTGGAACTCAAAAAAGCAATCAGTGGTTGCACACTCTACTGTAGAAGCAGAATACATAGCAACATATGTGACAGCAAAGCAATTAATCTGGTTAAGAAAAATGTTAACTGATCTGGACTTTGATCAACGAAGTCCCACAAAATTGTTCTGTGATAACACTTCAGCAATAGCTATTTCAAAAAAAATTTGTTTTTCATGACAAGACCAAGTATATGAAGATCAAGTTTCATGCTATTACACAATTTCAGCAAGAATGGGAACTAGAGTTACTCTATTGCACCTTAAAAGAACAATTAACATACTTGTTTACCAAGCCTTCTAGTTAAAAACAGACTTGAAGCTCTAAGGGATATGATTGGAATGTGTAGCTTTGGAACCAAAGAGAAGTCCGTTGAAGTTATGGCACCAAAGTTGAAAGTTTGTTATTCAGTTATGGTTTTTCTTTAATTATTATCTATCTGTTAATGACATCATTATCTTGATGTTGTTTATTCTTTTTTATTCTTTAGATTTAAGCTTATCTAGGATAAGTCTAGTCAGTTACATAATTCCTTAGATAAAAGAGATTATAATTGTTATGATTTTTATCTTTTGTGATCTTGTATTGTTTGATTTCATCTATAAATAAAAGTTGAGAGATGACAGTAACCTAATGAAATATTATTTTGCTCCTTGTTATTTGATTTGTGTTCTTTGTTAACTAAGTTAAGTTCTCTATATATCTTTTTACAACAGTTTCAACCTTGATCTACAAGGAAATTTGTGATCAGGTCAGCATATTGTATGCACTTCATATGAATAATTGTTCCAGACTTGATGGTGAAAAAAAAAATCCATAGATTTGATTTATCAAAAATGTTCCAGTAATGTATATTCCTGTAGGCATCTGTTAGAAGTGGCAGCCCTGCTCTGGAAGAAATATAAGGATTCAATTTCAATCCTTCATTTTTTTTAACTGATTTTCATTTCCATACTCCATTATTAAAAGATGAAGATGAACTTATTTTAGCCATGTAGCTAAAACAAATGTGAATTGCAGATACCTATGATCTCAAGAAACAACTTCAGTGCCTTAATTTCTTAATCTGTGTACTGATGAGAATTGGTTTCGTTACCAGAGCTGTCATTGTAGAGTGTAGACCAGACACCTTCTATCTACTACAATGGGGTGCCTTCAGAACTTTGAGAATTCAGATTTCCTGTCCTTTTCAATCCCTCTGCTTTCATGGGTTACATCCAAGATGTGTTCTTGTTTCAATTTCTAAAATCTAATCCACACTTCCAAGGAATCAAAAAAATAAAAATCCTAATTGAACATCTTGTCATGCAAAATATACAGAAAGTGACAAACAAATTGAGGTTTCATCAACTTGAAGTAAATGTTATGATGTGCAGTGGAGAAAGCTACATTATGAGCAACTTAATGGTTATGTTTGTAGCTAAAAACATGATTACGATGTGAACAAAACTGAGCTCTCCATGGCATCTGATAATCCATTCTTTCATTGATAGAGATCACTAGGATCATACTTTGCTTCTCATTCTAACCAACTTTGCTAGTGTTTCCTGGGCAGCCAATGTTTGAGCATGATCGTGACCAAGCATCACTGTCCGGATGCTTATACAAGTCCTGCACAGCTCTTCACCACCATCAAAATGACCACCTCTAAGCAGCAACTTTGCTCTAGTCTCAAGCAAGCTAGCCTTCAACAATGTCACATCTTGCCACAAATATTCATCTACCCTTTGATGACCATGAATGTTCCTTTTCCAACAAAGTGAACCATGACACCAGTCCTGTATTTGCGATACAAATGACTTCTCTACTTCTTCAAGCACATTAGTGCACACCTTTAAAAGCTCCAATGCTGAATTACATATTGAGAACGTTGTGAAGGCTCTAATTGCTAGCGGCACAGCTGTCTTCTTTATGTACAAAACCATATCAATAGCCTTCAGTTGAACAAGCGGAGGCTCGGATTTGAATCCGAAGACAAGGAATGCAGATGCCCATAGATGGTTTGTGTTGATGGATGGATTGCCAACTTTCCTCACTCCCTGGACTGTAGCCTTGGCTGCGGATAAACCTTCTTTTCTTCTTGCAAAAACTTGAGTTATTGGGTGGAATTGAATCCAACAACCTGGCTGTCTGTTGACTCTTCGTGCTAAGCCTAGTTTAACAAGAAGAGTGGCTGCATCTTCTTCGCTTTGGGGTGCTAATCCACACCCAGAGCAGCAAGAAAATGCGAGGCTCACGCATTTGGTCCATTTTCTGAATCCATTTCCAATTGCGGGCATATTCTTAGCAGCAGTGGCCAGCAAAGTTGCTGAAATGGGAGCTGGGGCAAACCAAGCACCAACAAGAAGCATTCTTAAGGCAAGAAGGTTTTTTCTTCCATCGGTTTGCTGCAAGATAATGAAACTGAAATGGAGAAGTTTCATTAGGAAAGGATTGCTCTTACAGTAATGCTCATCACTCATGCTCATGTAGGAGTAAGTAGAACCATCTTCAAGCGGAACTTGGTTCACAGCTTCAAAAAGTGCACATGGAGAAATTGCAAGCTCAGAAAGAAGTGACCCAACCAACCACAAGCCAAAGTTCGACCTTCCCAATTTCTCATCAAATTTATGGAGAAATTGAAGTTCCTCAGTTGGATAATCTCTTCTCCTTTTTCCTCTCATTAAGACCATTGCATCAGTCAATTCCAACGGTGGCAGCTGCATTATGTCAAAGTTCATCGTCTTGGATAGTCTTGTTGTGATGATCACATGTGTCCCTCCAGTGTTCCTTGGAATCAAATCATGCAGATCCTTCCCTTCCCACCATTCTCTTTCTGTCTCAAGGTTGTCAATAATGAGCAGATATGGCATGTCTCGAAACAATTCCCTTTTGACTCTCTCAAATGCTTCATTTTCTTGCTCTTTAAAGCTTCGAATCCTTCCTCTTTCCTTCTCGGCATCAGCACTCACATCCAACCCCAAATTCTGTGATAGATTCAGTAAGTTCTGCCTGAAATATCTAGCTTCCCCGCCAACCCACAAGACCATTTTGTACCTCTGAGAATATCTATAAGCAAATTCAAGTGCAAGTTCTGTCTTTCCAATGCCTGTAACGCCATTTATGCAAAACACACTGCTATCCAGGGTCTTGTAATTCCCACTTTTCGATTTCTTGTACTTTGATCTCTTCAATGAATTCCTTCCCGTAACTGGTTCCACCCAAGCCTCCAATGTCGGTTCTTTGCACTTCCCTCCCAATTCCAAATTAATAAATCTCCCTCCTCGGCTGCTGCTAAAAGTATCACTTTCTTCATCTGCAAGGCCCTCAGATTGCCCACTGGTTTCTCCTTTAATGATCGGCACAGCATAATCCTGTTCAGAACTATCAGTACATCCAAATAATGCAGTTTCAATCTCCATAATCTCCTTCTCTCGTCCTACAAAACATTTGTTCCTTGGAAATGGAATCTCCTCAAATCCTTCTGCAGCTTTCTCGGCCACACTCTTTCGCCCGAGCTTTGCTCTTAATATCCCAGCAGCTTTAGCTACACAGCTCCTCCCATTACCCTCATTGACCTCCAGCTTCAACTCATTAGACTTCACTAGTCCGTCAATCACTTCTCTACACTCTTTGTCAATTGAGTTGCAGTTGAGAAGACCTGTGATCTCAGCAAGGCCGGTGTTGAAGAAAATTGGAACCAAGTTCTTCTTTTGAGCAAAGAATCTAATCTCCTCCAAGCTGGGATGATTGAGGATGCTAGAGTTAGTCACAACCACAACTCCATAAGTCACAGAACAGATAACTCTGTCAGCAATCTCATGGCTCTGAGTATTCGAGTACTTGGCTCTATCCGCAACAAAGCAAACAATTCCCTGAAGCTCTAGCTCTGATTTAAGCCACTTACAGAAGCGCATAAGATTAGGATTCTGACCATGGTAGCCAATGTAAACATCACAGCTCCTGAGTTTGGCATTGGAAGCTGGAGAAACAGGCCCTTTGAAGGAAATGCGTGGGACTGGAAAAGAGAATGAGATTCTAGGAGGAGCAGGATCTGGGACCGGAACACAGGTAACATACTTGAGCTTGGCCTCTGTGGGGTCATCAGAATATTCATATTGGTCTGATGGGGGAGTGTAAGAGCTGCTTGGTATGTCATCTGATTGTGAACCACGGTATGATGAGAATGGTGGTGAGGAGTGGGAGACTGGTGTTGGGTTCTCAGGTGGGGCTGGGTTCTCTTGGGGTTTTGGGGTTATAGCCCTTGGTGATATGTATGGTGACTGTAAGGCTGAAACAAAGGCTGATGAAGGTGGTGACACTAGTGGAGAGTTACATGGGGATGATTCAATTGAGTTTTTCAAGTTTGGAGAAGTTGAATCTGAATTTGAACAACCAAGGGGAGTTAAGATGTTCTTACCAATTTTGCTGCCAGAAGTAGAAATCTTGATGGTGAGGCCACTAGGGGGTTCTTGAGGAAGTTTACCAGCAAGCGATCCTTCTTCATCCATGGCCATGAATGCAACTTTTTCTTAGAAAGCTATGCTTAGAAGGCAATATTCTTCTCCGCGAGAATTTACTGCTTTAGTACCTCTCTGTAGCTGTACTTTAAGTAAAGTCACAGACTGGGAGGTGATAAAGGCCCTTCATTATTTGCATCACATGTCCTTACAGGAACCATATTTGGCTAAATATGTAGCAGCCAAGAAGGTGAGCTCTTCCTTTCTCCATTGGATTTGATTCTTTGCTACCATATAAGCTGACAGTGATATTAAAGTGAGCAGTTCTGACCAAAAACTATTGCCAGAAGATGAATGCAACAGTAAGGCTCACACAGAAGAAATTTGCATGTGGTGTGCATCCATATCTCCTCTCACTGTGGGCCTCTGTCAGTCAGACTATACACCTATTTTCTTCTGCCTCTCAGAGTATATATTGACCAATACACTGTTTCACTTTAACATGTACCAAGAGAATACCCCATTCATGTTCACATATGAACAGTTGTAGATGTGGAACACTCGAGCTTTGTTCTGAAACAATAGGTGATCAATTCATATATCAGACTTCTAAAACATAAAAGCGGCTTCCAGAAACAGGATTGAAATTGTTTCTTTGATTAAAACAAGTAAAAGCAAAAGTTCTTTAGACCATAAGAAGCCGGTTATGATGCAACTAGAGTATAGCACAAGCAGTAAATGAAAGCTAATGAAATTACCTTAACCTCTTGCTGCAAGTACGTGAGATACAGAAGAAAAAGAGAGGCCCTCCTTCGCTGCAACTCCTCAAAACTGCTCTCCCTGTCTCTCTCTCATAACAAGCTGTATAGAAGAAGAGGGAATCTAATGTCTGTGCTGGATCTGCGAGGTTTTTGAACATTAAAATATTAAACTAGTGCTTAAAAAGAAATTTATAGGTCCTAATGGTGCAGCATTGTATAGTATTATTTAATAATTTGCCTAGGGCTTACCCTATATCCTTTTGTTTCATGTGTTGTTGTGCACTCTAATCTCTCAATTCATAAATCATGATATAGACATGGGGCTCTCCTCTCTGTAACCTGTCACAGAAGCCAAAAAAGGGGTCAGAAAGAACTCAGAGAAAGGGCATTGGGAGGGTAACCACAACTCAGACCTTGTTCATAGTGGGGTGTTTTTTAGTAATGCTTTTCAAACTGGGACCTGAATAAATTAATCTATGCTTTCCCTGTATACAGATGTACTTATCTGACACAAATTTGAAACCATTGTGCACCGGGAATTGGAGCCAAGACCAGTCCAACTCCTATGTATCTCCTCAACGACTCCTTCCTTGGGCATACACATATACAGCTAGGTTTTTACCTCTACTTTTTTTTCTACTTGCATAGCTCTCTATAGGCGAGGGGCCACTATACACTCAGCGTATACATTTGAGCACAAAACCAAGGCAACTTGAGAATGGTAGGGTTTGTTCCAATACAAACTACTCGTGTTTGATGGCTTATTCAAATTCTACATCATCCCTTATTGCCTTGTTTGAGTTTGAAACAACCTTCTTATCTTTGTTTTTTGGGATTTAATCAGCTTGAATTATGGATATGGTTTAACTAATATTCAAATACAAAGGTGCCTATCTAGCCAGGCCTAACAGGTTATTTGAATCAAATTAATCAAACAAGAAGGCTGCGCTTACTCAGATTGTGTGTATCAGCTATGACCTCCTGGTCCAATCCTAAACCCTAAAGACGATTAAAGACTAAAGTATCATCTCTTTTTTATACAATATTTCGTGTCTTCCTCCATATTTCCTTCCTTAAAGCCTTCTTTTTAGCAAAAGTTGTGATCAACCCCCTGGCTGGCTTGCTAAAGTCTATATATATCCTCTGCTAGACGTGGAAGCTATATAAATTCAACTAAAACTCAACAAGTAGTTTAAAGGTGGATGTTCTAATCAATCATACCAACATGTGTCAATCAGCCTCTCTAAACTAGTTAATACACTATTATTATTATTGTTTCTTTTGACTTCAAATAATTGAGGTCCTCTACCAACTAGCATGAAGAAAAGGTGGCCTTATGAGCATCCTTTTGTTCTTTCATTTTACCAGTTATCTCTTTGCTTTAACATATAATACTTCTCTTCCTCTCTGTGTGCCCTTGAATTGTGAATCATCTGTGTGCCCTTGATTTAAGAAATACAGTGTGTGTGTGTGGACTCTATATATATATATATATATTTCTCAACGAGTCATGATCTCTCCCTATCAATCTATGCACCACCGCCACCACTAACAATTAATTAACAAGTGCATCATAAGGGGATGACATAATAATCCTCCCAGCACAATAAGTAGGGCCGGTGAGCACTAAGAAAAAAAAAAACTCCAATCATCCGAACTAATCTGAAATTTTTTAAGATTTTTGAAGAATTCCGAACTACCTAAGATCATTTAGGGTAAAATTAAAAAAAATATTTGGTTTTCCAAATTATATCTTTTGATTATTTATAAATTTTAAAATAAATGAATTTTAATTTTTCTAAAATATAATCTTGTGTAGTCAAATATAATATGAAATAACAATGTTTCATAGTCAGTAGCTAGTGCTAGAAACCACCTTAAATTAAGCTCTGCGTGGGGTGGTTAGCTAGGGCATATGGACATTCCCTTTTTAGCCAGAAAATTGAAGGAATATTCAAAAACTCTATATGATAATGGTTCTTATTTATTAGGCAATACAAATTCAATATGGATATTGCACGTAATAGGTCAAGGTTGCAAGTTTTGGATAAAGGAAACAAGGAATCTATTTGAGAGTATGCTCAGAGATGGAGTGAGATAGTTGCTCAAGTTAATCCTCTTTTATTAGAGAAAAAGATGGTCAGTTTATTCTCAATACTTTTAAAAGCCCTATATTTTAAGCATTTAGTTTGAATCATAACACAACATTTCACCAATTTAAT
>Ga0307515_10007645_pt1 | contig 21317 bp, 5 predicted proteins | sample 17_EM_MG_FD_194513 | JGI IMG/M metagenome (GOLD analysis project Ga0307515, IMG submission 194513) | Populus trichocarpa ectomycorrhiza microbial communities from riparian zone in the Pacific Northwest, United States - 17_EM | ecosystem: Host-associated > Plants > Roots > Unclassified | place...
CTAAAAGGTAGTAGAAAAACTAGCTAAAAAAGACTAGTGTAGTTATTTTCTTTTTCTATTAGAAGTAGAAAAAACTACTAGAAAAAAGGACTTGTTAGGCTTTTACTAGCAGAAAAGCCCGAAAAGGCAATCTTTCTCTTACTAAGGAAAATCTGACTAAAGGAGATATAGAAAATTACCTACACCCCCTATTTTATTAGGCTTTTACTATTTATAGAAGAAAAACCTAGAAAAAGTCTATGTTTTGATGTTTTGGTATTCCTACCCCTGCCTCGCTTATAAGCTAGGACCACCCCTTAAGAGAATTTTCTCTTGGGTAAAAGGGGGTAAAAAGGTAGATAAATCCACCTCTAGCTTGCTAGGCAGTAGGAATTGGGTCTTGAGAGTCTGAAAATCGATTGTTTTTGATAGGAAGATGGGTATGCGTAAGTTTTGAAGTGCGGCGCCACCTTTTGGTAAGGTTGCATATGCGGTAAAGGTTTTTACTTACGCGTCTGGTGCACTTATAAAGCACTAACTAATTAGGGGGGAGGTGCATCAGTATATAGACCACGTAGTCTACTTTATACAATCGACAGTTACCATTATCTAAAAGAGTATACAATACTATATATATTTCGTGCCCCTAGATCTAACTTACTCGTGCCATTAAATTGGTACGAACAATAATTAATAGTTAGACTTATACTATTTAAATACCTTATAAACCTACTTAATTCCGTTTAACTATTATTAAGCCTTATTATAAAGATAATAGTTTTAAGCCTTTATAGGATGCTATAGAAGATGCTTTAAAGGAAAGCTATAATTAATATGCTTTAAAAGGCGACCATAATTCTAATATAATTATAGTAGATACGCTATAACTATAACGCGGTAAAGGCCGCCTAAAGGGATTATAAAATCGCCAACATCTTATTAATTTTAAAGAGTAATTTATTACCGCTATTAAAAATAAAGTTAAGCTATTAATAGCCTTTATAACAGCTAAGGAGAAGGCTGACTTTAAACTTGTAAAATAGCTCTAAAAGAAAGGTTATATTATAACTTTAGGAGCTCCTTTCTAAGTATTTAATAAGTAGGAGATTAATAGTCTTATTATAAGAGGTGTCACGGAGTAAGTATAAGCGGCGGTAATATATAGCAAGGTAGATATTATTAAGCTATATATATAAACTGTGTAAGAAGCTAAGACGTTATATAAGGAGAGAAGGCAGGAAAACGGGAAGAAAGGGTATATATTATTAGCTTAGTTACTTAGTTAACATATACACGGAGCAGAATAGGATTTAGATAGTGGTCCTAGCAGAACTTAGTAGGATTTAGTGGAATTTAGCGGAATATAGCAGAATATGGCAGAATATAGCAGATTACCGTTAGATTACCGCAAATTGCCATCTTGTGGTTAGTCTCTAGTTGCTAAGTTGGTAGAAATAGGTAGACGTGTGCAAGGTATTACGGAGGTGTCCCGTAATAGTACCCCCCCTTTAAACTTGAGCTTCTGCGAAATGGGGCTATAGTAGTTCTGGGTGGAGTTTATAAAAGTCTTCTACGGCTTATATAAGTCCTATAGAGTTAACGGGTTCCTATAAGGACTTAGTAAAGCCTCTCTATTTCGTAAGATATATATATTAGCGTTTCCGTTTATCATACTTAATATTATTAATTCTTTTAATAAAGTACTTGTTCTCACTATCTACTTTAATTAGTAGGGGAGGGTCTTATATCTATTTAGGCAGGGCGTCTAATACGGGGGTAGTAGGGTAGAGGACTAACGTATGGAATATGGGGTGGATTTTAACCGTATTAGGGAGCTTTAGTCGGTAGGAATAAGGAAAGATAACCTTTTTAACCTTATAAGGGCCAGCGTTCTTCTAATTAAGTTTCTTAGTAGGTCGTTTTGTGTTTAGATTTCTTATATCTAGCCAGACGAAATTACTAATTTAGTAGGCCGGTGCTAGGGTTTGTTTCTTATTCGCTGCGGCTTTATAGATAGATTGAGCCTATATTATCTTATTAGTAAGGAACTGTTATAGTTCCTCTATCTTCTCTATAAATTTATTTGCTTTTATGACTTGTAAGGCGTAACGAGCGGGGCGAGGAACATTATTAAAAGGTTTAAAACCTATTTGTGGGTGCTGGCCGTAATTAGCTAGGAATGGGGAGACCTTTATAGTTTCCAAGATAGAATTATTTATAGTAAACTTGGCGAATATAAGCCAGTTAATCTAGTTATCTTGTAAATACGACGTGTATATCCGAATATACTATTCTATTATAGCGTTTATACGTTCCGTTTAACCGTCTGTTTCTAGGTAATATATAGTAAATAGTAGTACTTTAATGCGGAGTCGTATAGTTAGTTCTTTCTAGAATGTAGAGATAAACTGGCTGCCTTTATCGGAGATAATTGTTTCGGGAAGTCCGTGGAGTTTCTATACATAATTTAGGAACAGTTGGGCGATAGTAGGCGTTAATATATCGGGGTAGGCGATTAAGTGCCTTATCTTAGATAGTTGGTCTATAACTACTATAATGTTCGTGTAGCCTTTACTTATAGGAAGGTTAACGATAAAGTTAATTAAGATGTCCTTCTATCTTCGGTCCGGAATAGGTAGTGGCTTTAGGAGGCCGTTATACGTCTTATGCGAAGCTTTAGCTCGTTAGTAGATATAGCAGCTAGAGACGTATCTTTGTGTTATATTATACATATTCGGCTAATAGTATTCTCGTTAGAGCAGTTCCAGGGTTTTTCCTTAGCCTAGGTGGCTGGCTACTAGTAGATTATATATATATTTAAGGAGCTTAAGCTTAAGTTCGTTATAGTTAGGTATAACTAGGCGGTTCTGGTAATATAAGCGGTTTCCGCAAGCTTCGTATTTACTTAGAGAAATCTTTTTAGAGCGTCTAATACCATCGTGTATTAGCTTAAGCGTCTCTTAGATAAACTCGTTATTTAGGTATTTATTGGCTATAATCTGCTTAATCGATTAATTAGTTATTTTAAGGGCGTGTACCGTAAGGTCGTTAGTAGGAGGGTTAAATAGTTTAGGGTAAAGTAGGGTCTAATTTCGGTAAGAGCGCGCTTTTTCTAGGGCTAGCGCGTCTTATAAGCGTTAGGTTAGGGCGTTAGGCTTCTAACCTTACACGCCCAGGCGGTACGTAATTGAAAATCGGAAACGAGATAGATATTCTAACTAGTGGGCCTAACGATAACTTAGCTATTTTGTGGTTGTAAAGTACTGTAGGTTCTTATAGTCGCTAAGGACCTTAATTGGAAATCCGGCGCCTTCTAGTTCGGGTCGCCATTATTTAAAATATCTAATAATAGCTAATAATTCCTTATTGTAGATCTCGTAATTATATTTAGCTAGGCTTAGTTGTTTTAAGAAGTAAGCTATGGGGTATAATACTCTATCCTTATTATATTAAGACAGGATGCCTTTAGTAACGTAGTTAGATAAGTCGGCTTTTATAACACTTATTTGGTTTAGGTTAAAGTGTTAAAGCACGGGCGTAGTAGTAAATATGACCTTTAGATAGGCAAAGGCTTTCTTACATTCCTTGTTAAAGATAAAGACTTTATCCTTTTAGGTTAAAGCTATAAAGGGTAAAACTAGGGCAAAGAAGTTATTAATAAACCGTTAATAGAAATTAGTAAATCCTATAAAGGCTCTTACGTCCTTAACGTTCTCGGGTTCTTACCAGTTTACGATTACTTCGACTTTCTTTAGGTCCATTTATATACCGTTTATAGAAATAAGGAGTCTAAGGTATAGAACTTCCGTTTTATAGAACTCGCATTTATCTACATCTAATTATAGACTAGCTCCGTGTAGGGCTTATAGGATAAGGTTAACGTGCTTCCGATATTCGGTTAGGTTATTACTGTATATTAGGATATTATTGATATAAGTAGTGCAGAAGATGTCTAGGTAGGGACGTAGGGTATCGTTTATATAATGTTAAAACGAGCTCGGAGCGTTTGTAAGGCTAAAGGGTATTACTAAGTATTTAAATAGTCCATATCGGGTACGAAATGTAGTAAGCTATTTATCTTCCTTTATAATATAGAGACGGTTAAATGCAGAGATAATATCGAGTTTCGTATAGTAACGAGCCTTACTTAGTTGGTTTAGCGTCTCTTATATTAACGGGATCGGATATTAGTTTTTAACGGTAACGGCGTTAAGAGCTTGGTAGTCTATATAGAAGCGCAAACCGCCTCCGGGTTTCTTAACGAAGATTATTAGTGCGGCTATAGGCGATAAGCTTACTCTAATAAATCCTTTGCTTAGGTTCTCGTCTAAATACTTTCGTAGTACTTAGAGTTCGTTTTGGGATATCCCATATAAGGGTCTAAATCCGGGCTGCTTTCCTTCTTTAAGTATAATCTTATAGTTATATAGTTGGTGTTCCGGTAGCTTATCGGCTTCCTTTTATAAAAATGCATCTAGGCGATAATAATACTCTATTAGTACCTTTGTAGCAGGGTTAGTATGCTTCTTTAGTGCTAAGGCCTTCTTAATATTGGCCATTATAACAGCAAAGATTATATACTTGGGTTTCTTAGCAAGTTGCGCTAATAGGGTAGCTCCAATTATGCGGATATCTAGGGTGCCGAGCTTGCTTGGATTGCTCGTAGTTTCTTACTTAGGTTTAGGTTCAGTATCGGGTACGGAGTTAGTATTAGATTTGGGTTTGGAGTTAGTGTTAGATTCGGGTTCAGGTTCTTTAAGAATCCTTTTTATAATAGAATACCAGTCCTTCTGGTATTTTTGCGTATTAAGCTTAAGCTTCTGCTTAGCTCGGGGCGGTGTAGTACTTAGGGTCTATTTATAGGGTTTAGTGGAATTTTTAGATCCTTAATGGATATCGGTGGAAATCTTACGTTAGTGGAATTTGGTGGAATTCCTGGGTTAGTAGAATCTGGTAGATTCTTTAGGCGTAGGGTGGATATTAGTGGAAATCTTAGGCTAATGGATTTTAGTAGATTTCCTAGATTTAAGTTCGGGGTCAGGACGGTGCGTTGTAAGGCACTTCCGCTTGCAATGGGAGGCGGTAAATAGAAGTTTAAGGTTGTCCTAATTAATGGTCACCTTATATAGCTTTATCTAGGGTTATCTAAGGATTACTGGGTGACCTAAGATAGTAACGAAAAGCTTAATTAGTTCTTTGTGGTTTAGGTATTAGAGTCTTAGGTATGCTACGTAAGTAATTCGGCCTAAGACTATGCGTTTGCTATTAAATCCAAATACGTTAATATGCTAGTTAAGGGGGGTTAGGGTAAAACCATTATCTTACACGAAGATCTTATTAATAAATCCTATACCACTAGCTCCTGTATTAATTAGGACTTAAGTATTAGCCTATTAATTATTCTACTAAAGACAATAGTTAACGGTTATGCTATGATCCTAAGAGTTAGAGTTTGTGACATCTAAAGCGTTTAACGAGATCCTAAGGCAGAGCCGTCCCGGAGAGCGACTTAACTCTAGGACGTGCCTTTTAGTAGTAAGCGGGAAGGGGTTCCTATAGAACGTTAGTTATAGCTTCGCCCTTATAAGTAGTGCTTACTAGATACAGGGCTAGAACTAGGTAAAAATTGGGGGCGGTAACTAGAAGATCGATGCGGTAAACGGTTACTAGTATTGGCCGTTCGTAAATCGTTTTAGGGCGTAGGTAAGGGGATGAGATAATATCTTAAGATATGGTCCTTACTTCCGCACTTAAAGTAGAGACCTAGCTTAATGCGTCTTTCTTATTTAGGGGACCCTAGTGGGGCGTACTTTAGGGTTCTAGTGTTAATATCCATGGCGTTAGGGTACTTAGGCTAAGACGACTTAGTAGATATTCGCGGGGCTGTCGTATTGTATTAAGGAGCGTGTTTCGGTGTTAGGCGTAGTATATTATTATACCGTTTGTTAACGACGTTTGCGTAGGCGTTAAGGGCTCCTGGTAGGTCTACGCCTATTAGGGAGGTTTTTAGTTTAGGGCTTAGAGATTTAACGAGGCTGTTAATTAGTGCGGAGTCGTTCCAGCCTATTTCCCTTGCGTAATGGTTGAATTTAAAGAAGTATACTAGGAAACTTTTCGTTCTTTAAGCCATATAGTTTATCTTTCTCTAGGTAGTAGCTTGGCGGTTTGGGTTACCGTATAAGGCTTTAAGAAGTACAACTAGGCTTTATACTAAGGTTAGCTGAAGAGGTTTAATAAGGTCGGCTACCTCTCCTCCTAGTTAACTTAGGGCGTAACAGAGTCGGTTAGCTTTGGTTAGGTAACAGTTAGCGTTACTAGTTAGCTTATTTTTAAGCTAGCTTAGGAATAATTAGAGTTCTTATTGTTTACTGGTAAATACTAGGGGGTCTGATAGTTGTTCGGATCGTTTTAGTATAGTAGTTAGTTTAAGGTAGACAGCTGCTATAGGTTCGGGGCTTACGTTCCGCATATTTATCTCTAAAGATAGTGTTCGGTCTTAAGGCCCTAACGTAGGCGTCTTAAGTGTGCGGATTTCCTCTTAGAGGTCCTTAATTAATCGCTAGTATCGTGCTTCTTATTTAGCTTATCATTAATTTAAAGTGGCTTAGTTTTGTGCGAGGGCGTCTATAAAAGACTTCTGTATTTCTGCCAGTTGTTCTTAGAGTGCGGATATAATGCCAGCGGCCGTTATAGAGGCTTTAGGGTCGTTCTGCATTTCAGAGGTAGTATATAAAGTTAACGCAACGTAGTGTTACAGAGTAAGTATAAGCGGCGGTAATATATAGCAAGGTAGATATTATTAAGCTATATATATAAACTATATAAAAAGTTAAGACGTTATATAAGGAGAGAAGGCAGGAAAATAGGAAGAAAGGGTATATATCGTTAGCTTGGTTGCTTAGTTAACACATATATAAAGTAGAATAGAATTTAGGTAGTAGTCCTAGCAGAACTTAGCAGGATTTAGTGGAACTTGGCGGAATATAGCAGAATATGGCAGAATATGGCAGATTGCCGTCAGATTACCGCAAATTGCCGTCTTGTGGTCAGTCTCTAGTTGCTAAGTCGGTGGAAACAGGTGGACGTGTACAAGGTGTTATGGGGGTGTCCCGTGACAAGAGGAGTCTTTAAATTTAAGAAGTATAACCCTATTAAGTTTAATAAAGTCCGCATCTTTAAGTTAAGAATGGTTAATAAGATTAAGGGTAAAGCTATTAACGCCCCATTTAAGAAATTAAGGCTTATTATTTAAGGCTATAATAATAATAGTAAGGAGGTAATTCTTATATAATCTCCTATAATTTAATAAGCTAGTTAGTAAGTTATTATTACACTAGCTCCTTCCCTAATAAAGAATAGAATAGCGGTCTATCTATAAGATATTACTTAGGCTTATATCTAATTAGAGATATACCTTTAGCGCTTAATATTAGCATACCTTCTAAAGCAAATTCGCCACTAATATTCTAAAGATATAATTATAGTTATGCTTAAGCTATTATATAGAATTACAGAGGCAGGAACTTATTAGTGGGCTACCTATAGCAAGCACTATAAAGAGAAACTTTTAATAACTACTTTTATATTTAATTTATACTTCCTTATTATAACTATAGGAACACTATTTAAAATTATTGGCATATAAACTAATAATATAATTATCTTAGGAGACAACTAATTTTTAGCTTTTAAAGAAGATAAGCTAGTAAAGGTAAATTTTATAGCAAAGCTAAAGGAAAAGCTTAATTTAATAACACTATTACTTTTTAATAAATACATTCTCTCCCTAAATAAGAATTCTATTGCTTTACGCTAGAAGGGTTAAGGTAAGAAGATTAATATTATTAATATTAACTCTCTAAAATAAGGATATATGGAGTAACGCGCTTATAAAGCTTATATTACTTCTTGTATAATTACAGCACCTATCGTACTAATCGCGTGCCTACGCGTTTGGTACGCCAGGTACGCGTTTACGCGTTTAGTGCACTAACTACTTACTTACGCGTCTGGTGCACTTATAAAGCACTAACTAATTAGGGGGAGGACATATTAGTATATAGACTACGTAGTCTACCTTAGTATAAGAGATAGTTACCACCATCCTAAAGAGCATACGATACTATACGTATTTCGTGCCCCGGGATATAACTTACTCATGCTATTAAATTGGTACGAACACTAATTAGTAAGCGCGCACAGATTAGCAATTACTTAACACCTCCCCCTAAGCAATACTCGACAGCAACCACCCGTTTAATCCCAGTACGACCTACCGGAAGGTCGGAAGGTAAAGGATTACGGACCTATTACTAACTCTATATACTTATTTAAGTCTTAGTACAGTTTACCAGAAGTTTATAAACGCGAATACAGACCTTTACGGAACCTCTTACCCTTCTGCAAACTACTATAGACCTGCCAATTACCTTTACGGACCGTTATAAGACCTTACGGAAACCCCCTACCCTCCTGCAAACCGTTACGGACCTATTAACCGCCTTTACGGACCACTACAAGACCTTTTCCACCCCGCTACGTACTACACTACATAGCATAGCAGACATAAGTAAGTAGATTGATGAAGGTCAAGAGAAATGGAGCTAAGGAGTTGTTATGCCCAAGCCTAACCCACTCGACCATACAAACCACCAAAAAGGTAGCAGCAGTGTCTCGCAACTGGACGGGCTGCCGGTTGGAATGTCTTATAAGCTCTCCAGCCCATACGTGACGTATGGGTAGCGCAAGGCATGACAGCTTTCTTCTATACTATATTATATTCTACTAAAATAGATGCTATACTGATTTACAACTATAGGAGTATTTTAGGGAGGATTTTATAGGATAGACTGCTGATACCTAGGCACTTAGTAACGTAATATTATTTGGGATTTTTAAGACTTTCTTTATAGGAATAGGGTATATGTTACTAAGAACGGTAACCCAATTGCTAGCAATATTTAGGCCGTTATTACTAGTATAGAAAAACTAATATGGACGGAAGCTAAGATTATACGTTAACTACGGAAACCTAAAAATAACCCATATTCTTCGGAAGGCAACTTTAATTTATATTAAAACCCCTAGAACACTAACCCCCTACCTAAAGCTACTCTCCTACCTAGAGGTGCTCTCCTACTTAGAGTTGCTCCGCCTTTACCTCCTCTACTCTAGCTAATTGGTGAGCCTTTATTATAAGAAGTTACGAATCTAATAAAGGTATATTTGGATAAAGAGAAGAAGTTTAGAGAAGAACTATATAATATACTTGGAGCAAAACTATAGGTCTTTTATAACTGTTATAATAAGGTTAAAATTTAACGCCACTAGTACTATTACGCTTTTTCTGTTATATTAAAGGGACGGGTAGTAATATTCTATTACGACCATATTATAGGTAAAAACTATAACTTTAATGCAATGCTTTAGCTTATTAGAGCCCACTTTAAGACTAATAAAAATTGCTAACTTTATATATCCGAATGGCGAGAGACTATATTTTAGAGAGTTATTGCTTTTAACCCAATAAAGACTTATTTAGAGTGCCTTTAACTACTCTTTAATAAACTCTAGAAAATCTAATATAGCCTTACCGAAACTTACTAAAATAAGAATAGCCTAAGGGACTAGGTTATCTTAGCTTGCCGTAATGTTTTTAAGTGTAATTTGGCGCTATATAAACCTATAAATACGTTTAAAGGAGTATATACTAAGCTACGCTTTACTATAGGTACTATAATATAAATATAAGAATCTTAATAGTTCTATACTAAAAGCCCTACCTAATTAAGTATTCCTAACTAATATAATTATAACTAGACTAATTAAATATATAGTGGCTGTAGTAGGGAATACGGAAGAGGGTATAATTAATATTAACTATAAGGTAATTATAGAGGTCCTTATAGAGGTTTATTTTAAAGTAATTACTAAAAGAAGTGCTATATTTATAAGAAGCTAAATTACTAGTTAACTAAACACTCCCTTAATATATAAAAAGAGGTATATAATAAGTTCTGTTAGAGTATAAGAAATGTTAGAAATTATAAGGTTATTATAGCCTACTTTTAAAGCTTCCTAGGTTAATATAAAGGCGTAGAAGATCTTAAGGGTAAGGTTAATAAGGTTAAATAGCTCCTTATAGATATGGAAATTGAGGACTACTCCCCTAACTAATACTTTACTAAGTATAGTAAGGTAGATGGTATATAAACCGTTACTATTTTTAATAATTAATCTACACTCCATTTTATTACGAAATTAGATATCTTTAATAAGCTAAAGAAGAGTTCCGCGTTTTCCTTTAATAATAGATACTTAGCGTATATCTTTTATAGTATTATACCAGATATAGGAGCTGTAGAAGTATCTATAGTAGGAGAACCTTAAGTTTAAGCTCTTTAGCAGCTTAATAGCTCTATTTAGATTAACTAATTAACGGCAGGCTAATATACGATTTGCTTTAGTAAAGGTACTATAATCTTTCTTAGTATAATTAGGGTTTAAACCCCCTTGGAATATATTACTTTCTATATTATTCCTATAAACACTCTATTTCTATTTTATATTAAAGATATAAATAAGTTAGGCGTTAGGCTTAATAACCTTAAGAATATACTTATTTAGGGAGATAATTGGATGCCCGTTATATACAAGTAGGGTTACCCCTAGTTGCTCCTTTATTAACTAAAAAAGAGTGTTACTTAAAGCTACTTAATTAAGTTAGAATTACGCTAACTGCACTATTATTTTAGCTATTTATCCGTTTACTAATTGCTTAGGGTTCTTTAGTAAGTAGGCTATAAAGTTAAGGTTAAGGCAATTAAGCATTTTATAAAGTACTATTATTACTACTAAATAAACTAGAAGTCCCCTAGCTAATTTAAGTTTACCCTTAAGGATAACTATAACTTTAACTTCTATATTATTATTAACGTTATATATCTTAGCGGTAAGCTAGTACTATAAGTTATTAACTTCTTAACTTCCTTTTAAGCCGCGCGTTTTTCAAAAGATATATTAGTTAGAAATACATAGGATACCCTTTAGTTATACTAGATTGATATCTATTTAGGAGCCCCTAATTAAATTATCTATAATATAGGAAAGAACTTCTTATCTATAGAGTTCTGATAATAGATAAAGGCGATAGAAATTAAGGTTAAGGAAGTCCCCGTTAAGGCATATAATAGTATTAGAAAAGTAAAGTAATATTATATACTATTACGCCGCGTATATAAGATTATCTCTTTAGAACTAAAGAATGCTAGTAAAAAACTTACTTTATAAATAGCTATTAAAGCTATTAACGATTCCGCTAGCCCGGATGGACTTATACCTATATTACTAGTCTTTAGCGCCTACCCTTAAATAACTAATAATTCTTTACTATCCCCCTCTATTATATAATAAGCCGAGGCTATTCGTAAGGCAATAAAGGAGGTATAATATCTCTACGCTATATGCTAGGTTAATAACGCACTAGGAATAAGAAATGGCCTAAATATATTAACTACGCTTAATCTACTACTCTAGTTTAAAGTACACGTATAGCGTGAAAAGGGAGGATAGTTAGGCCTATACTAACTTATTATAATTAATGGTTAAACTTATACTATTTAGATGCCTTATAGACCCACTTAATTCCGTTTAACTGTTATTAAGCCTTATTATAAAGATAACAATTCTAAGCCTTTATAGGATGCCCTAGAAGATACCCTAAAGAAAAGCTACGATTAATATGCTCTAGAAGGCGGCTATAATCCTAAGATAATTATAGTAGATACGCTATAACTACGACGCGGTAGAGGTCGCCTAAAGGGATTATAAAATCGCCAATATCTTATTAATTTTAAAGAACAATTTATTACCGCTATTAAGAGTAGAGTTAAGTTATTAATGGCCTTTATAACAGCTAAAGAGAAGGCTGACTTTAAGCTCGTAAAATAGCTCTAAAAGGAAGGTTGTATTATAACTCTAGGAGCTCCTTTTTAAGTATCCAATAAACAGGAGATCGACGGTTTTATTATAAGAGAAGTCTTTAAATTTAAAAAGTATAACCTTACTAAGTTTAATAAAGTTCGCATCTTTAAGTTAAGGATAGTTAATAAGATTAAGGGTAAGGCTACTAATGCCCTATTTAAGAAATTAAGGCTTATTATTTAAGGTTATAACAATAATAGTAAGGAGATAATTTTTATATAATTTCCTATAATTTAACAAGCTAGTTAACGAGTTATTATTATATTAGCTCCCTCCTTAATAAAGAATAGAATGGCGGTTTATTTATAAGATATTACCTAGGCCTATACCTAATTAGAGATATACCTTTAGCGTTTAATATTAGCACACCTTCTAGAGTAAATTCGCCACTAATATCCTAAAGATACGATTATAGTTATGCTTAAGCTATTATACGGAATCACAGAGGCAGGAACTTATTAGTGGGCTACCTATAGTAAGCACTATAAAGAGAAGCTTTTAATAACTATATCTATATTTAATCCTTACTTCCTTATTATAACCATAGAAACTCTATTTAGAATTATCGGCATATAAATTAATAATATAATTATCTTAGGAGACAACTAATTCTTAGCTCTTAAAGAAGATAAACTAGTAAAGGTAAATCTTATAGTAAAGCCAAAAGAAAAGCTTAATTTAATAATACTATTACTCTTTAATAGATGCATCCTCTCCCTAAATAAGGATTCTATTACTTTACGCCAGAAGGGTTAAGGTAAGAAGATTAATGTTATTAATGCTAACTCTCTAAAGTAAGGATATATAGAGCAATATACTTGCGGAGCTTATATTACTTCTATCTATTAACTTAAGGCTTTATTTAATCTCTCTATTGCGGCTTAATACTAGGAATTAATTAAGGATAATATCCTTACCCTAAATAAGCGTCTTTTCTAGCAAATAAATCATCTTAATTAGGAACTACTCTATATACCTATTAATCTTCCTACCGCTAAGCTCTTTATATTTATTAATAGATTATTTATAAATAATAAAGATTTTAGCTCCTAGTTAGGATATAAAATTATTATCGCAAATAAATCTACTAGAGAGAATAACTTTATAATCTACGACAACCTTATTTATTAGAGCTTAACTAAGAGTAAGTATATTACTTAAAGCGTTCTAGCGTTAGAGATATATAGAATAGTTAGCGGAGTTAATATAGTAATTACAATTGGAACTACCCTAAAGATAATTATAGATTAACTTAAACTTTCTATTATCCCTATAATCGTATACACCAACTTATATTCCCTCTATAAGTGTTTAGTTAAGCTTGGTACTATAAAGGAGAAGCGCCTTATAATTAATATTATAGCACTTTAGTAATCCTATAAGCGTTAAGAACTCTTTAAGATTTAATAGATTAATGGCTAAGATAACCTAGTAGATGTAATAATAAAGGCGAACCTAAATAAGGTACTAGAGACGTTTGTTAATATAAATACTCTACGTATATAAGTTAAAGGTTAGGTTAAAAGGGAGTCCCTAGAAATTTCTTAGTTACGTAAGGTCTTAAAATATTTAGGAACTTTAACTAGCGGTTAAAGTTGTTTAATTAGTTAGATTCTCTTACTAAGCCTTTTTTAGAAGGGGGGAGTATAATATTCTGCAGACCCTAACTCAAACTAGCCAATTAGGATTTTCCATCCCTAGGATGGAAAATCGCTATTGGCTCGCTTACCGCTAGCGCCTTGGCGGCCCTACTAATAAAATACCTACCTATAACTTATAAGTAAGGAAGCACTACGTGCTAAGAGGCAAATTTTAGGATAGCGAGACTTATGTTATAATGGCAATAGTAAGTAAGGAGGATTAATATTTATTCCGCTAGTTAAGCGGTATCTATATATAAATGGCAACTATAAAAAAAGAGTTGCTAGTATTGGGAATAAAGGCAACTAGTTACTATATAAGGTATATTACCGTTATATATAGCAAGTTGCCATTACGTGCGGCAAGTTACCATTACGTATCGCCGCGGCACTAGCGTGGCGAGGAGCCTTAAGCTCCTCGCCCTTCCTTATTTTTTATATATAGAACAATTATCATACTATCTACGAACCGTAGCTACGTGATATCCCCTTGTGAGACCAATATAGAGAATACTTTAGATATAGTAAAATGGGATATATTTAAAGGAATTGCCAAACTTATCCCTTTAAAAAGATCCGCTGTAATTTCTTTTAGTCTTTAAACTATACTTATTCTATAAATTATACTTAATCGCTATGAAGTGTTTTACCTTTAGTTAACTTAGAAAACAAATTATTCTAGGGCTAAGTTGCGCCTTAAAATAGAAAGTAGAAGAGTATAAGTATCTAAGCTCTTCTAGCACTAATATATAATATAACTCCCTTAATATACTTAGTAAAATATAAATACTTAGAAAATAGAAGGAGGTATAAATCCTAATAGATAGCTGAGCTACTAGTATAGGCTTTATTAATATAAACTACGTAAAAAACTTAATAAGCCCTAAAGCTTATAAGGCTTTAACGGTAAACCTTTAATATATAGCGAACTAACGTACTACGCTTTTATAAAATTGTAAATAGGCGAATACCTTAAATATATTTCCCTATTTATAATACCCCTAAAATATTATAAAATAATTGTTTGTACTAACTTAATGGTATAAGTGAGTCATATCCTGGGGCACGAAATACGTATAGTATCGTATACTCTTTGGGATGGTGGTAACTGTCGATTTTATTAAGGTAGACTACGCGGTCTATATACTGACGCACCTCCCCCCTAATTAGTTAGTGCTTTAGGGGTGCACCAGACGCGTAAGTAGGTGGTTGGTGCACCGAACGCGTAAATGCGTACTCGGCGTATCGAACGCGTAAGCACGCGGTTGGTACGACAGGTGCTATAATTATATACTAGCGGTACTTGGAAAATAAAACCACTTGTGTATAGCCTCTGTAATTGTCTTAGTAGAACTATAAAACACATAAGAAAATACATAGGAAATCCCTCCTGAGGTGCCTTCTGGGTTGCCTTCCAAATGGTGCTCCAATCTGGCCGTAAGTCCTGCTTATGGTCCGTAAAATGAACTATACGGCCTTTTAACGGGCCGTAAGTGTACCGTACGGCCTTCCGACGGGCCGTAACTGAACCATAAGTGCTCCGTTAGTCTCGCTCTACCCATTCTATAACCTTTAGGTTAAGCTTATTTGTGTTAATTAGGGTTTTAAGAGCTTAACACGGCTTTGCCTTAGTTATGGCGTCTACTAGGTTATCTCCGCTGCTGATCCATTTAACCTCCGTAATCTCACGTCGTTCGTAGGCCTGACGCAAGCACATTAGGTCGACTATAAGCCTCTTCTCTTGTGTCGTACCTAGTTTAACTAGGTAGTTATAGAGGGACTTTAAATCGGTGTATAAAACTAGGGGTAGCTGCTCTAATTATAGGATCTTCTGGATTATTAATTTAATTACGGCTGCTATATTAAAGCTATAGGCTAGTGTATATAGTTTAGAAGCTAGTATACTGCGGGTTACTTATTTACATTTAATTAAAGACCAGTGCAGTATATTTGCGTCTTAATTACGGTCCGTAAGTACAATTACGAAGCCGATTTGCGATAATAGGTCCCTATTATTAGCAAAGGAGGTGTCCGTAAATGCTATTACGCTAATAGAATTTAGGTCTAGTGGTATAAAAGTAAGTCCTTTTATCGCATTGTTAATCTACTATTAAATGCGCTTATTAAGCTGCTTAATATTTTCTTCTTACGGGTCTACTGCCTGGGCCGTAAAGGACAAGTTGTAGGTAGATTTAGGTTAGCAGACTGTGGTAATATAGGCGCCTCTTACACGCTATGCAGCGTATTGGTCCTTTATATTTACGGTCTTACGGGTTTCTCCATGGGAACTAGTAAGGTCCGTAGGCTTTACTATAATAAGCTTTAGGTTTTAAGCTTAGCGTTCCTAGGTTAGCTAGATTAAGTTACCCTTTTGTGTAATTAAGCCTCCGTTAAACTTAATTGGAGTCTACTTAGTTAACTACTCTTATAGCTTTACTAGGAACTTAGCTTCTTATAGTTTAGTCTCTTTAGCGTCCGTAAATGTCCGGTCCGCTAAAAAGAGGGTATTGTTTATTTAGAGTCTAATAATACTAAGGCCGTTTAATAGGGTGTATAGGAGGTAAGGGTTATAGGTTAACTGCTCTATCTTAAGTTTACGGATGTGGTGCTAGTGGTATATTTTAAACCAATAGTTTCTAGCTTCTGGCACTCTATAGAGTGGTTTTATAACCTATAAAATTGTTTCTAGTTGTAAATTAAGCTCCAGCAGTAGTCGTATAAAGATGTCCCTACTTAGGTAGGTATTGGATTATATGTAGGCTTGTAAGATATCCCGTAGGTAAAGAGCTACGGGTTTACTTTGCTATAGGCCGGGCGTAAGTACAAGTATAATCCGTTGGCTGACTTGTTGGATTATAGGCGATTGCGTGAGGACTAAGTTCTTTCCCTAGTCGTTATAAGCTTGTACGACGAGCCTTAACTTTTTAAAGGCTTTGTTAGTACTAGAGTGCTTAATTTTATTAATAAAGCGCGAGTTAAATATACGGACGCCTTGCGGAACGTCTCTCTCCGTTATAACCGCAAAAACGCCCTTTTTAAGTAGTCCGTTGATCTCTTTGCGTCGTAAGTCTATAAAAGGGGTTTCCTATACTAGAACTAATATATCCGTAGGCGGAGATTGCCTTGCGGATATTCCTGCGGAGGTTAGGTAATTCTCTATTATAGGGTTCTTAGTTATAGGGTGCTTTTAGGGGCGTCCTTAACCACGCTTTATGGTAGGTTTAGTAGGTTTAGTGGGTTTCTGGGGGACTTTTAGGGTAGGCAAGGGTGCTTCTAGTTCGTCTAATTTGGTAGTTGCTTCTGGTTCGTCTGATTTAACGTTATAGGTGTTTTTGGACCAAAAGTAGGGTTTTACGGACGTGCTTCTAAAGCTAGTTGGCCCGCTAGGAAGCTGTACGTAGCACGTCTTGTTTTTTACGGCCAGTAAACAATAGGGTCCGGTTTAGTTGCCGCTTTTACGCTATACGAGGACTTTAGAATTAAGTGGGAGGTTATAAACTAAGGTTATATTAGGTCCGTTGCGGTAGTATAGGGTGTTATTAATAGTTTGTTTGGCCTGTAGCTTAACTATCTCGGCCATCGCCTTCCGTATTACAGCTGCTCGTTCCGTAATGGATGGGGTAGAAGGGCCTAGGTTACTTATCCTTAGGTAAGCTCTATAAACTAAGAGGGTGGGTATTAGTCCGTTAGGGCTAGCGGTATTATTAACGGCTTTTACGGCCATCTATAGAGCCAGTTCCTTTTAGATATCCTTACACTCGTCCGTAATAATCTAATAAGCTCTCTATAAAGCTAGGTAAGCTCGCTTAATAAGCCTAATAGACTAGTGCGCCTTAACTGGAACGGCTTTTATTAAAATAGCTATGGCCGTAGCGTACTGTTGGAATTCCTTGCTAATAAAGTTCCTGCTGGCGTTGTGGGTGATATACTTAGGGGGTCTAACATATATATTAATCCAGTAGGTCCGTAAAATATCCCAAGTGTATTTTGCGGATATATTTTGCAACTAACGGGCGGCTTAATAGTAGGTTACCTCGTTAATTATATGTAATACTAGGCTGCTGTTAATGTATATAATGTCTATATATACTAAGTAGTTGAAATTAAGGTCTTTATAAAGAGTGAACTTAAATCGGCCTAGGGAACGTCCGTATTTCTAGTAGAAGGAGCAGTATTTAGTCAGGTAGTCGATTACCTTCTTATTAACGTCGTCGTGTCTAAAGCGTTTAAGGACTCTATATAGCTTTTCGGCTAATAGGTAGCTAAAACGGCGGTATAGGCGGTGGATTTTAGTACTAGTAAGGTAATACGGGTTATAGTTAAAAGATTCCTAAATGTAGGTTTGTAAAGTCTCTCCCTATATAAGGAACGGGTATCCAAATCGTTGTGTAATTGGTAGAGTAATATGCTTGCTTCCTAGGGCAGTTATAGGGCTGATTAAGGTATCCGTAATATTGTTATAGTAAACCTATAACCTGTCCATGTCTATAAGACAGAGTAGGAAGGGGGTGTCCGCTTTTACTACGTGGAAGTTAACTAGGCCAATTAGAGTTTTAACTTTAACTAATCTAATTAATGCGGTTAAGCTAATGCCGAATTAGACGTTTACGGCCCCAGTTTACGTAATATCAATATCCGTATTATTATTTGTGGTGGTCCTATATATAAGGTATTGTCTATAGCCTATAGTAGACTTCTTAGAGGTACCTGTGTCGATTATAACACTATAGAATTCCTTAGGGGTATAGCGTTCTATAGTAATATATGTAAATAGGTCCTGCTCGTAATCTATAACGTTTATAACAGGGGTATTTACGGAATAGTTTTTGGGCGTAACTGAGTGTAGGAAGGAACGGTTGGCTAATATGGTCGTAATATTAAAGGCTTAGCTGTCCGTAAAAGGTCTAAAAGTGGTTAGGAATATCTCTGAGGTCTCTTATTCCTAAGTGTTTAAGTTAAAGTTAATTATAAGGGCTTCTATTAACTTATTAGGGGGCTTTTCTGCTTCCTTTTCTTCGTATTCTAAAATAAACTGGTTAATATAGCTATTAAGTCTCTTCCTGGACTTGTTACGTTCTTCCTAAATATACCTTATAGACTAATATCCTTCCTTACCACATATAAAGCATTTCTAGCTTGTTCGTCTGCGGGGGTATGCTTTTATACGGGAGTTGCTACGGGGGTTATAAGTGGGACTTAGTCGGTACGAGTGCTGCTAGCGGTAACGGCGGTCCGTAAAGTAGACGTCTAAGTCTGTTTGCGGATATTGAATATCTATAGCGAAGGCTTAAGTGCTGCCTAGCGGGTTTAAGACTTTGTACGTTATAATAGAGGAGTGTAGATTATTAATAAGGCCAGTAAAGGTATCTGTAGGCTTATAGTAGGTATACTTGCAGGGCTCTACTTCCTGGCAAGCCGTAATAAGTTTGTTATGTAGGAAGTCGTCTATTTAAAGCTTAGCGTTAAGGCCGTGCTGTAGGTGCCGGAGGTCTTTAATAAGAATTTGTAGGCACTCTATAGTTGATTTTTTAGTGTTCTTATTAATTACGGTCTATAGCTTGGTTGCATTCTATTATGTAAGGATATTACGCTTATATTCCGGTCCTTTAAAGTAGTTGCGAGTAGCTTTATATAGCTTATTGAAGGGAACACTAAGGGGGTTACTCTTGAGGTTAGTGTAGTAGTGGTTAAGTGCTAGGCCGCGTAGCATGGTAGAGTAGGCTTAGCTAAACTCTTATTTAGGAATATTAGCCTTCTAGCAAAGGTCCGTAAAGATGGTTAGTTTAAAGTTAAAGTTATTGTTTTTACCGCTGTACTTAGATTCGTTAGTGTAAAGCTTAGCTAGGTTAGCTAGCTCCTTACTATAGGTCTTTACTTAGGTGGGTTGCGGATCTATAACTTGCAAATCTGTGGCTTGCGGATATATAGCTTGCGGATATATAGCTTGCGGATATATAGCTTGCGGATATATAGTTTGCGGATATATAGCTTGCGGATCTGTGACTTAAATAATAGGGGTAATTTAGTCCGTATTTTGGTTTATAGGGGTATTACGGTCCGTATTTTGGGTTATGGAAGTATTGTGGTCCGTAGCGTGGTCTGTAACTTAAGAGTAAAGTATATTTTAGCTAGCGAGGTTAGCTTTAAAGCCGCTTAGGTCTATAGGATAAATTTAGTTAAGTGGGTTAGGTATAAGGCTGGCGATCCTATTAAGTTTAGAAGAAGTAAAGAGTTTTTTAGTAGTTTTGACCTGGTCTAGGATTTCCTCTTTAGTCTATTCTGTTTAGTCTTTCTTATATATTATATTATATAAAGACTATACAACAGTGACTCGTTTGTTCCTTTTAACCTATATACCTTAGTTATATAAAAGGGTTTATAGTTTACGGATAGTAATAGGGTTGTAGGCCTTAAAAATGGCTTCCGTAAAGTCCGTAAAGTCTTCCTAATATTGCTCCCATAGGTTGTTATTTATAAGCTTAAAGTGTTTATATTTAAGGATTTTAAAACTAATGTAGTTGTTAACGTCGTTTGTACACGTAACGTTGACTCCTTATCTCTACTTTTTTTGACCTTCGCTGACTTACTTACTAATGTCTGCCATATTATATAGTGTAGTATGGTGCGTAGCGGGTAGTAGCAGCTTATAACGGGTGGGGAAGGTCTTATAATGGTCCGTAAAATTGATTAATAGGTCCGTAATGGTTCGCAGGAGGGTAGGGGGTTTCCGTAAGGTCTTATAACGGTCTATAGAGGCAATTAATAGGTCCGTAGTAGTTTGTAGAAGGGTAAAAGGCCTCCGTAAAGGGTTTAAGAGAGGTTAAGGGTATTAGAGGAGGGTAGGGGGTTCCGTATAGGTCTGTATTCGCATTTATAACTTCCGGTAAACTGTACTAAGACTTAAACAAGTATATAGAGTTAGAGATAAGTCCGTAATCCCCAACTTCCGACCTTCTAGTAGGTTGTACTAGGAGTCTAAATAAGTAGTTGCTGTCGTATATATTACTTAGGGGGAGGTATTAAGTAATTGCTAATCTATGCGCGCTTACTGATTAGTGTTTATACTAACTTAATGGTATAAGTAAGTTATATCCCGGGGCACGAAATATATATAGTATCGTATGCTCTTTGGGATGGTGGTGACTGTCGATTCTATTGAGGTAGACTACGCGGTCTATATACTGACGCACCTCCCCCCTAATTAGTTAGTGCTTTAGGGGTGCACCAGACGCGTAAGCGGGTAGTTGGTGCACCGAACGCGTAAACGCGTACTTAGCGTATCGAACGCGTAAGCACGCGGTTGGTACGACAGGTACTATAATTATATAATAATACTTAGATATAGATAGCTAAAATAATATAACCCTTTAATTAGCTAGGTTAAAGAAATACTTAAGTTCTATATAACCTACTGCTGAAGCTATTATTTAAAATACTACTTACTCTATAAATATATATATAACTATTTAATTTAATATAATATAAATTACCCTTAATATAAACCTTAAACTAATATGATAAAGTTATAACTACTAATTGCGGTAAAGAATGCGAAAATAATATATTAAAACCCCTTAAATTTTATATAATATAAGCCGCACCCTTTTATTCGTTAGTAAGAAAATAAAACTATAAGATCTTTGCTATAATACTAAAAGATATTAAAAAGGTATTGGAACTAAAGTAATATATTAACCCCTAACCTTTTATACCTGA
>Ga0307515_10007646_pt1 | contig 21315 bp, 13 predicted proteins | sample 17_EM_MG_FD_194513 | JGI IMG/M metagenome (GOLD analysis project Ga0307515, IMG submission 194513) | Populus trichocarpa ectomycorrhiza microbial communities from riparian zone in the Pacific Northwest, United States - 17_EM | ecosystem: Host-associated > Plants > Roots > Unclassified | place...
GTTTGAAAAAAATTATTAAATTATTTATTAAAAAAACTATTGGTGTTCATCTAGTTATGTTTTCTCATATTAGTTGAAATCACTACAAATTTAATAATATCAATCGTGTTCTAACAAGTTAATATCTTATCTGATTCAATAAAAAATATAGTCTAGGTTTTGAATTCTAAATTTATCTCATCAATCATCAAACATTTAAAATATTTTTTATTTAAAAATATATTAAAATAATATTATTTTTTTATTTTTTAAAATATATTTTTAATATTTACACATGATTTAAAAAATAAAAAAAATTAAAAATTTACAAAATTTTAAGTAAACAGGGTTAGAAACCCCAGCAGTAAATGATGGATATTGAATATCAACTCGTACAATAGTTACAATTTAAGTAGCATAGAATTTTCTAGTATAATTAGGCTATTAAAAAAAAACAAATAAAAAAGATTAGCATCCCAACTTTTACTTCCTTGGACGTTTTCCGGGGACATGTAGGTGGCATCAAGTTTGATGCTGGAATGTGGGATCTATACTGTGGGAAAATGCCGAGTGATTTCTATCAAGCAAAACCAAGACTAACATCACATTTTTTCCTAGAAACGAGCTTACTTTTCACCAATAAAAGTCATTTATTTTTCTTTTTATGTTACTAAAAAATTCATTAAGTTCATTATGTTACTATAAATAATCAAAATCTGAATATATCATAATTTGCTTGAAAGTATAATTATATAAAAAAAATTTATCACACCAAAAAATTATAAGAATTATCTCTTTTATTAAAAAAAAACAGAGATAATTACAAAAATCCTCCTCTTGTTTGATCTGAATTTCACTTTTCCTCTATATTTTCATAAAGTATACTTTTTATCATGTAGTTTATATGTTTAATAACAGTTTACATCCTCAACAATGTATTTTATTTGAATTTTATGTTTAATCTAGGATATAAAGTGTAATTTATAAAATGATAGAGGGAATATGAAATTTAGATCAAACTATATGACGGTTTTTATAATTATTTAAAAAAAATATTTCTTTAAATATATTGTAAATACATTTATGATGCTCTTATCTATGTCTATCTCTCTTACATGTTGTAAATATACAATAATTATAGTTTGATTATCGTAAAATTTCTGAAGAAAAAACAAACAAGAAAATTTAATATCGCAGATTTTACTTCTGCGGACATTTTCTTGGACATGTAGGTGACATAAAGTTTTGATGGAGGGAAAATGTTAAGTGATTTCTTCTATGTTACCCTTTTCTCAAGCAAAACGAAGACAAAAACATCAAACATTTTCCAAGAAAAAGAGCTTACTTTTCTCCCATACAAGTCGATGTCACAGATAATTTTTTTTTTCATGCATGAAAGTGAGAGATTGGACTTGTTCTTTTATATACAGGATATGCTCAGCAGACATGTCATCGAACAATATACAGGAAGTTATTTGCTTAACTTCCAAGCTTTTCATTTACCACTAATCAGTATTTTCAACTATTCTTTATCTAACTAGAATGAAAAAGAAGTGTGTATGATATTGTTGTTAATTTAGAGTGATTTTTAAAAGTATTTGTCAATTGAAAATGTATTGAAATATTTTTCATGATTTTTTTTATTTTTTATATCAATACATCTATTAAAATCATCAAAAAACACATAAAAAATATCAATTTAATTTTTTTAAGTAAAAATTACTTTGAGAAACTTGTTATAACACAAAACACTCACTTAATCAAGCCTTGTTCAAGGTAATTAAAAATATATATAAAATGTTTTTGGATAGAATATTTTTTTTTATTATTAACGTGGGTGTCCGGGTCAGCTTATGCGCACCTCGACTAATCCCACGGGCCTTGAAGTTAACGACCATATAAGCCTCCAGTGACCATCATATTAGCAATCACATGGCTTGAACTTGGGACCATAAATAAAACAAACTTCTTAGTTCTAAACTTTTACTACGATGCCACCTATTATATAGTTAATTAGGGTGGATTTGGTAGATTGCGTGTGGAATATTTTGGATGAATTGTTCAAAATTTTATTTATTACAACAAATTAGTATTATTTTTTATTTTTGGTAGAAAGTGAAAACTCAAGATGATGACGGAAACTTCCATGCATTCTTCTTGAACGATCCACTAGTTGACGATTGAATATCCCAAAAGAGGGATTCTTGATAGGCTAATACAAACAAAAAGTCCTTGTAAAGTTTAAACCTTGCTTTTAGTTTAATCTTTAAAATACTAATTATCACAAGCAATAGAGCTTTTTGGTGGTGGGCACTTAAAATCCAAAAATATTATCTGTCCAAAGATTTTATTATATTAGGAGGATTGTGCGCATGTATTTTGAGGGAACAATTTAATATAATACACTGCCTTAATTATACCCTACAAATAAATACAATTATGGAAGTTTTACGATTATTTCTCTAAATTTAATTTCCATTTCATTTCATGTTGCTATTATTTAGCAGGTGTTTGTTTAATGTTTCGAGATAGAAGATATAAAAACATAAATATATTTAATTGAAAAAATTTAAAAAAACCAAAAATATCAAATAAATATGTTTTTGAAACAGTTATGGAATGGATTTTTGTATATTTTTTTCATCCCGAGACAATAATCAAATAATACTTTATATTTCTTTAAAACTCCAAGATCTTTTTTTTCCTTCAATTTATTTTTAATAATTTGCAATTTCAACTACATAAAAAATTATTAAACTCTTGAGCTTTTGATGACATTTTTAATTTGTAAGTTGTGGGTTCAAAACAAGGGTAACATTATAAAAATCCTACTAGTAAGTTCCTTTCTTTCTTAAATTATTTTTATTAAGATAACATATATAATTAGCACTAGCTAAATATGACATTTCTTTTTCTAATTTTGAAATTATAGATATAGAACCTTCTTTAATAGTTAGAAAGAGTTTGGTGCCCCCACGAAAATTGGTGTTGTCTTAATCATAATCATATAAGAAAGTGATATAATTGAATGCTACCATGCCTAATTACGTGATCAAATGATCCCACATAGATTAATTATGTTATAAATTAACTATATCTACAAATAAATATCAAATTAAACAAGAACGGTCTCAAACCCTTTTTTCTTTCCCTTAAGCATGCATGCACAAATCAATATTATTTTTCAAAACTATGCTTTAGTGAAATCATCATACTATATATATATAAAAAGTTAAGGCAATGGTGCTTACACATTGATTTTCTGACTTTCAATCTACAATAAGCAAGCATCAAATGTGAGAAATGTTTCATATCCAAGCCTTTACACTTCACTCCTATACACATAAATATTCTAGGCTTAGATTTGGATTAACATTTATTTAATATTAATGCAAAGTACATCACGCGTAGACAAAAATAATAATAAAATAAAACCGTTTAAAGGAGAGTATAAACTATATTTATGTGTCGGAAAGTAGTGTACAGCAAGAACATGAAATTAATTAAATGCTAAGTAAACATGTTTATAACAATATCAAGGAAAAAATCTGGATTTAGGTTATTGAGTCTATTGACAGCTGTTCTCATATATCATCAAAGATTCTTCCCGCAATTGTGATAGCTCAACCATGCATTAAGAGGAGAAGAAGCAATCAACGATTGGTTGACATCAAGGCATTATTAACTTCAAGGGATCATGAATGTATTTAAATTTATAATTTCCTTTAAATGAATAAATATAAAACTCTAAAAATAAAGCATTGTAAATTTTTTTTTGTTGAGATAGGAAAAAAATTTATTGAACTAGTAATTACATTCGTAATGGTTGAGATATGATAGTTTGAAATAGATATAAGGGTTATGTATTCAAAATTTTATGTGAAGTGTGTTAAATATTAATAAATAAGATCATGAAAGGTTAAATATTTATGGTTAGTATTTTTGACAATTGATATCAGAGTTTAAGTTGATTACGAGAATACTTCTCCCTCAACAAACAACAACAACATATTTCCTATCTCAATAATTGTGTTTAGTATTTTTATTAATTGATATTAGAGTTTAGGTCTATTAAAAATACAAAAAAATAATGGTTGTCTTCGTTCAACAACCTTCTTCCTTCACGACAATATATTTTATATCTTAAATAGCATGTGCAATGTATATTTCATTTGAGGCTGGAAAATATCCTCAGTAGAAAGATTAAAGGTGCTTTTTAATAATTGATAAAACTAGACTTGAGGGACTTAATGGGTCCGGCAACCCTACAAGAAAAACATTATGAAACTTAAATTAGTATAGTGTTGGTACAAGTGACAGGAAAAATAAGTATTCTCTATACTTAAATATTTCTTATACCTTGTTTTATGTTAGACTTAAAGTCTAAAGAGATGTGTTTTTTAAAAAATAATCTTTAGCCTTTTGGTATTGGTTTTTTTTTTATAATCTTAGAGAGATCTGCTTATATATCTTTTTATAAGATATATCTTAAAAAATATATAAGATACTTAATATAAATATTTTATAAATATCTAAGTTATAAGATATTTAATATAAATAGTCTATAAAAATCTAGAATATTTATAAAAACATTTACGAAGATATATATATACATTGAATAATACATTTACATCTTATCTCCCATTGCTCACATTTAACATTCTACCACTAATGTAAAATCAATGTCCCTTGAGATTAGTTCAGGTGGGAAAGGAGAGAATTAAATAGAGAACTTAGATTCGATTGTATACCCCATTAATATATATATATATATACACACACACCTCTAAGCTTTAGCCTTTAGCTCCATAAAAGTTTGACCACAAACGTGATGCCATGTTGTCAAACTTAATTTAGTAGGTAAAGATCTTGGATTCAAGATTTAATTTCGATATATGACCTGTTTAAGCACATCTTCTGAGCATCAAGCTCCACTTTTTGCCAACGTTTGCCATGAAGATATAAATTACTAAAACCTTGTTCTCAAAGCAGTTGTTTTCTTTGAACCCTTTCTAGCCAGCCCATGGATAGAGTCAAACTCCAACCCTAAAAGCAACTCCCTTAGTTGTTGTTTTTTTTATAGAAAAATAGTAATCAGGAACACATATAATCATAATGATGATCGTAAACAAATCAGACAATGCATTGTCACTTACAACTGTCATTACAGATCTCCATACATATATAAATTAAACAACATCGAGATGGGTACCTTGTACCGTACAAGCTAGGGGGTGGGGAGGGGGGAGAGGCTAGCAACTCCTTTGGAAATTCAATGTGTCAAATGGGTATTTGACCATGTGCACGGTGCTGCTAGCTTGGTACGAGTGATACAAACAGTACCCAACATTTGGACAGACATATCCCTTGACAGTAGCTGGTAGCTAGAAATTAGAATATATAATTAGTTTGAGGATTTAATTTCATATGGTAATTGATAATGGTCCTAATATGTGGCCTTCTTAATTAATATGTTGTTTCTTATCCAATGAAGACAGCCCAAGTGCCCTTTGGAATTTGCTTTTTCAATATGTCATTCATGCATGCTACATGATCATAAACCCTAATTTAGATGGGCAACACTGAACATGGAGATCAGGAAGAGATGAGCCACACATTTCTTTTTTTTTTTTAAAGTCTACTAATTACTATATAGGTTTTGGTGGGGGAATGTGGATCTTGTAAGATCTTATGATGAATGGAAAACTTTGGCAAAGCATCAAGATCTCCAGATTCATCCAACTTTATGCAAATTATTACTCACAACATCTCAACTTTCTATATATGACCTAAATATTCCTTTTTATGGGTTTGGTTACACATAATTTATAGGTAAAGGTATCATGGAGCTTAAAACTTACATATCTAATAATTAATTAATTAGGAAAAAACCATGCGTCATCAAATTAATTTATTTTTATCAAAACAATGTTATTTATTGATTTTTTTTCTAGTGTTAACCAGTCAAGATTAGACCTAGTGTGATTGGATCAATTAAATCGCTAAAACCTGAATCAAGTTAAGCGAGTTTTACTATTTTATCTGAATTTTTAACTAAAAACTAGACCAAATTGGGGTTTTAAATCCTGGTTTTTCGAATGAATCGGCAGAAGCAGTCGGGATGTAACAAGTTTGAACTAAATAAGGTTTCTTTTATTCATTAATATATTTTAATCCAGTCTTAATCACAATTTAATACATGCATGAACTGTTGCATTCACGGAACCAAGAATTCATACGATGGGGTGAGGCAGAGGTGTGAGCGTAACGAGCCGGTGTGCAAAGCAAGCATAGCTGGAAAACACGAGAGAGTAAAGAAAGGCAACTGTCGGTATTTATTGTGAATTGTACGTAAAAGAAAAAAAGGAAAGAAAGGAAGAGAGAAACGCGGTAGGCAATAGGCACCGACGACAGACAAAAAACACAGAACACGACACAGAATGATAGATAGAAACAGAGTGGTTAGGGCAATGTACTTACGTTCAAAAAATACATGTAAAGTCAACTCTTTTCTTGATTTTTATTGCTGCATGATTCTTTTTTCTGTTGACGCTGGCTTCATTCTTTTTTCTTTTTTCTCACTTAAATTAAATTCCTTCTGTAGGCTGGTCAAAACACCTACCTTCCTTCACACTCCTTTTCACCGTTTCTTTTCTTTCTCTCACAAGGATCATCAAAATCATTCCCAGCATGCAGAAGTTATGAATACTGTTCAGGAATAGCTCAAACGCCATCATACCCTTTAAAGACTTATTTATGTTCAAACCCAAAGCTTAATTTCTATGTTGTTGTTGTTTTTTTTCATTTCAGGGGGCACAACGTGCCTGCCGGCCGTCCAAGCTCCCATCCCATGGCAAAAATCAAAATCAAAAGCTCCCGTGTATTTTGCAATTTAAGCATATTTGTCTTCTAGCAATATTTTCAATTTGTTGTTCAAATCCAATATCCCTTTTTAAAACAAATTTCTTGCATTTTACAACCAACTCCATATCTTAGATTTTATTTTATAATTAAATTATATTTTTTCAAAAGATTGAACTTTACTAGGAAACTGTCCACACAGAATATTGCCACTTTAGTTTGATTTTTTTCTACTATTTTCATCCTTCCATCATTGTTCATATAATAACGCAATTTTGAATTTCCCCCGAAATTATCATTTTATTTTAAATACAAAACAAAAAATAATTAAGAAAATAAAAATAAAATAAAGAAAGACCAGCAGCTTGAGTAGATCAAGCTGAGAAAGGTTTTAAACCCATGCAGGAACCAAACCAAGATTGAAAGGCAAAATTGAGAGCCCAATTGTACCCCGAAGAATCTAAGATTGAAAGACAATGCATATTTAAAGTTAAATTAAATGATAATCGGATGAATTTGCATAAAAATTAAGTCTAAGGACTTGATTAGACTTTTAATATGCCAATTTAATTTAATCATGGACCCAGTTCAATGTTTAATTAAGTTTACGAATTAATTTGGGTCAAATTAAAAGAATTAATTAAGTGCAAGGACTTAATTAGACTTTTAATGGGTCAAATTAATTTTATTAGGGACTTAATTGGTGGAAAAAATAAGTTTGAAAGCTTAATTTGAGCTTAATTAAGAAATTCTGAATTTTAGAGGACCATATTTAATTTTTCAAACTCAATTGGGTGAAATCAGAGACAAAGTTGCAAGAAATCAAAGTTCGGAGGTCAATTAAGGGCCAAATTAAAGAAATTTGCGTCCAAGAACTTTTTTGCAAAAGACGTGCGAGTTTGGGGACCCAATTCAATTGGAAACAAGGATGAAATTGAAGAAATTAAAAGTTCAAGGATCAATTAAAAATAAAATCGAAAATATATAAAACCAAGGATCAATGTGAAAAATGCGCTAAGGGGTCAACCAAGAACAAAATTGAAGTTTGAATTGATTCTTATAATCAATGTTCAATTGAGGATTTAATTGAATAAATTAAAAGATTATGGAGCTAAAATTAAAAAGAGGTTAATAAACTAATTTAGATCAAAACCCCCAAAACGACACCGTTTCTTTTAAATAAAACGGTGTTTTTTGATGTTGTTTAAACCAAAACGAAGTGTTTTAAATTAAAACGATGTTTTTTTGATCAACAAAAGTATAAATAATAATAATAGTGTCACACACCATGTTGTGTGACACTGTTAATCATCTTTATTTTTATACCAAAATAAAACTATTCATGAAGTCATTTTTCAAAAATACTTAATGCATCATCTATGCTCTAAATTAGACCAAAAACACACCCTCTAGTAAATCTGATATCATACTACAACCCCAACCTTGTCCCCGCCGGTTTGCAGCCTTGGAGTCCAGCAACGCCAGCAATACCTCATCATGACATATTTTATATATCTAGCTCTTTTTTTAATCTGATTAACTAAATCAATTTGATATAAAACATGATTTAAATTACAATATGATAAGATAAATCACTGATTTGACCTGCTAGGGTAGGTTGCATTTAATAATATTATCAAGTGTTAAGACAATTTAATCATCTAGATGGTGGCTCAGTGGTAAAAATTTGGGACCAAGAGGTTTGCTCTCTCTGTGGTCTCAGGTTCGAGCCCTGTGGTTGCTCATATGATGGTCACTGGAGGCTTACATGGTCGTTAACTTCAGGGCCTGTAAGATTAATCGAAGTACGCGCAAACTGGTCCGAACATTCACATTAAACTTAAAAAAAAAATGTTAAGACAATTCATGAACCCCAACACGGCTGCAGTCTTTGGGTGCGTGTTTATTATGGTGGTGGGAGTTCTTTCCCACATGACTATACATATTACATAGTACTAATCACACATGGAGACATGGAAACTGCACTGCAATGCAATGCAGTATAACGAGTTTCATGCATCATTCATGCTCATGGTCTGTTCTACGTGTTACGTTGGAGGCTGTGGACGTTGAAAAATTTTATGTTTTAGTCCCAGCATTCCGAAGCTTTTTAATTCTATCTCCTGATCATGTAGTAAAATTCGATTGATAAATGGAAGACTAAATGTACCCATTTGATGAGACTTGAAAAAATCCTCGTAGAAAAGAGTGGAGGTGCTTCTAGACTTGAAAGACTTGGGGGTTATCGATATTTACAAGAACAACACTCTGGTATTTAAGTCAATATAATATTTATACAAATAACGAGAATAAATTATCGTATGCATGTTTTAGAGAGAGAATAAATAGTATTCTCTAAATTTAAATATTCTTTAAACCTTGTTTAAATTTTATACCAGATTTGTGTTGAGTCTTATGTTGTCTAAAGAGATAAAATTTATAAATATTAGTTTTAGAGAATTAAACCCTTCTTATACTTCCAGAGAAATTTGTTTATATGAATTTTTTTAAGATAAATATCTTTAGATATATCTAATTTTTAAATATTTAATATAAATATTTAAGTTATAAGATATTTAATATAAATATTTTATAAATATCCTAGATATTTATAAAGATATTCATGGAGACATGTGTATTATGTAAAACACTATAAAAATTATGAAAGTGATAGAAAAAAAAAAAAAGGTCAACCAGGTAAAGACCAGGTTGTCTGATACCCAGAGCTGATAGGGCATGAGTATCTAATGTGACTCACCCCAAGAATTGATATTGTTATGTACAAGGGCGGAGCCATGAATTTTTCCTGCCCTGGGCTATTAAATAAACATATAAATATTTTTTAAGATTAATTGTTAACTTATATAAATGAATTTTTAAAGTTAACAGTAAAGTTAACTTATATAAATCATTATTTTACATGAATTTTCAAGATAAATTAATTTTTTTGTGAAAAAAAAAGGGAAGAAGTAGCCTAAATGTGTCAATTGTAAATTATTTATAAATTCTTTTTTTTCTGATTTAACCTTGATTCTTTAGAAACACCTTTCAAGATTAACTCAATCGCAAGTTGATAACTTGAAATCTGAAAAGATCGCAGACACCAATCCATCCATGAATGAGAATTTTTCTTTTTCCCGGTTGTTAGTTATCTCGTGGCGGCTAGCACCCATCTTCAGCAACAAAAAGGTTATATTCATGAAACACAAAGATGGCCCACTGGATCGTGCAGCACCATCTCTCCCCATCACCGTCCATTCTAGTTCCCAAGGATGGTGTAGAAGGTGTTTGATGACTTGACCTTTGAAGAAAAACTTCAAAGGTATCAATAGGAGAAGGTATGTAACAGATAGTCGGTCTGGGTGTGGCAGATCGGGCTCGATGACCTTTCCCCATGTCTACTACGTGTTTGTTTTTTCTACGTTGAAAGTGATCATCTTGCAAACCAGGAAAAAAGACCTCTTTAGGCATAGCCCGAGCATATTTCTGTACATAGTTGTCGCATCTTATTCGGGTGAAAATGATTTGAGCTATTAAATTACTAGATCACAGGGTAAAGTCATAGTTAATCCAGTTAATATTTTTATTTAAATAATATTTTTCTAATGTTAATCCGGTCAATTAGACTAACTAAATTTTATCAAATCAATATTTCATGTCAGACTAAGTCTAGCTCTAGCAATCACGATCACAGCCAATCTTCGTGATATATATCTCTTGAATTCAGTAAGTCAAAAAAACCCAAATGAAAAGATTTTCACGATAACTTCGTTTCTTGTTTTTATTCTAGTCGAGTGTTGTTAATTACTATGGAAAATAGGAAATATATATGTCATCTACACCGAAATTAACCTGGGACGGTAGAGAACATGATGATGCTATAGCTAAAAAATTAAGGAAGACAATTTCAAAGTGGAGAGTACAACTAGGATTTTCCCTGTTCCTTTTCATCCCAAATACAAACACAAGACCCTATAAAATTGCTGTATATTGGTCCCTTTCACAAGAAATTGTCAAGCTCCTGCCGAGGACTTGCCTAGAAAGACTAGCAGACTACTATTGAAATGGGTGCATGCAGCTTGTCAAGCAAGATCGCAACATTAGGTCGAAAGTGAGAAGACAACAAAGAACGAATTAATTTGATTTCACGGAACAGAAAAGGGCCAGTCATGATCCTTGCTTTGCTGTAATCGAAGACCTTTTCAACCACCCTAGAGTTCTGTAATTTTGACAGAATCATTCAAACTCTTTAAGCAACAAAAACACAAAAAGAGAAGAGGAAAACATTTTCAACCCAAAATAGGGTGAAGATAGAGAGAGTGACCAGCAATTCTAAGTCTTGGACTCAAATCCATGATGGCGACTTTTTCCCATCATTTTCAACAATAATAAAAAAAAACAAAGGTTTGGTAGCACAGCAAACCGCGCATTTAGTACCCGTTTGGTAACACAGGCGTTTTTGCCAGCAATGCGTTGCGAAATGGTGCTAACTCTCACGGCTTTTGGCATGTTCATATTCTTCTCTAACTTCTTATATAATCAGATAGCATTAATTAACGAGTGTTTTGTCCAGGCTAGTAATATATATTTATGGTTGTAGTTGTTTTTTTTTAAAAAAATTTTGTTGAAATTTATTAAAATGATATTTTTTTTCGTGTTTTAAAAATTATTTTCGAGATCAACGCATCAAAACGATCCAAAACATATAAAAAAATTAATTTTTAGCAAAAACATAAAAAATTAAATTTTTGAAGAACGCGATTTGCACTGAGTTCCCAGACAAAATAGTAATTAGTTAGGCATTAATCTATGACTTTTTAGCCTTATAATAGGAGTATATATGCAACTTGAATTCGAATTTGCTCACGCTACCTTAATTAAATAATTGAGATCAAAAGGCCTATATATGGGGGTAAGCTACATGATGCTGTTCGTGGAAAATACACTAAGCAAACAATAATAAAAGAAAATCATGTACATGGGATGATTGTCAACCTCGTCAATATTTAAGATTAATCAAACCATGCTTCTTAAAGATAGAGAAATTGTTGGAGTTGTGCGATTCTATCACTTAACGCGTTTTCATGCTTCAGGTTTTCAAAATGGTCTTCTCACGTGAGATCTCTCCTTGCCAAGTCCATATTTATGGAAATGTATATAATTCATTAATGGCAAAAATGCTGCTTGACTGGGGAACATTTATTTTCTACTTTACTTTCTTGACTATTTACATTGCCGAAGTCAACCTCCACCATCGTCTTAATTTGCAACCCAATTTGCAAGTAAATTACTCAATTTCCTGCGTACTTCTTTCCCTTCAAGCCCCATGAAATGTCAATCTCATGCATTGCAACGAGAAGAAGTCAAGAGCTTGGCTCAAGGGTTATGTTGAGTGGGAATTGGATTACTTGAAGTATAGTGGGTGCTTTTCAGTACAAAAAACAAGCAATCTGAAGTGAAGTTTAGGTGGGTGGAGGATCTTGGATAAAAGGCATATCTTGATATCACTATGATCTTGTAAAGGGCAACAAATTAATTTAGCAAGGCTGAGAGAAGGGTTTTATTTATTTATTTATTTGCTGTGATAATGTTGTTTCCGACTTTATAACGATTAGAGCGTTAGATGGGATTGAACATGTATATGAACATTGAATAGAAGTAACGTTTAAATTGTTAAGTATATTTGTATTAACTTTAAGACAAGAGGATGCCATTTTTGTAAATTTTAATCTATGTTTAATATGTTTTCGACAAGTTGAAAACTTAATATTAATGAATCAAAACTGACCTTCAAATACCACTATACTGTCTAATTAAAAAAAAAATACAACAGGTTCATTTGACCTAATAAAAGAAATGGAGGGTGGATCCACTATCACATCTCCCAAATCTCAATTGTCCGCACACCAGATTATTCATCCACGCTGCACTGTCAGTCAAATATTTCTTAAATATAAAAAATATTTAGATGTTATTAATATTTTTTTATATAAAAAAAATTTAAACTATGTTGAAGTTGATTTGATATAACCCGGTTGACTTTATGAGTTCAAAAACAACTCGGATTACTTATAAAAACACAGTTTGACAAAAACCAATTTCAAGGTCAATTTGAAAAGAACAAGAAAAAATTGAGTTAATTGGGTAAAACCGCTAAAACCGCGACCTGGATCATGAGACGGAGACAACTCAATAAAAAGAAAAATCAATGTAAAAATCGAGATAAACTCTTAGAAAAAATATAAAAAAACAACTCGATTTAATCTTGGTTAAAATACCAAAACTTGTGAATTTGATCATGATACCAAGATATCCCTATAGAAAACAAATCAAAATAGATTAAGAAACTTAATTCCCAACCAACCCATTGCTGAATGATGAAATTGAAAAAATTTCAATTAAAAAAATCACAAAAAACAACTCGAGTTAACCCGTTAAATATTATTTGTGAGTTATGAGGAAATAATAACCTAATAGAAAGCAAACAAAACAAATCATAAAACCTAATTCTTAATCAACTCAATATTAAAGGATGAAATTGAAAAAAAAAATTAATTAAAAAAATCAAGTCAACTGGGTTAACCCGCAATACGTGTCATGATAACGTGATAACCTAATAAAAAACAAATTTAATATAAAAAAATAAAATTAATAAATATATTATCCCGAGTACAGAAAGAACACCTTCTTTATTATTATTTATTATTATTATTGTTAATATCCAATGAGACAATAACTCCATAGGGCGTTACCTCATAGCGAATGGGCATGACAGGCAGTCTTCTTCAGAATCCTTAACATATGCCGGGGCCAAGCCTTTTGCCTGGTAGTGCCTACCCAAGCACAGCAAAGCCCTAGATGATCATTTTTATTACCTCTCTACAAAAAAGATAGCATTTTCAATTCAAATTTGGTGGGATATCATCAGATGAGCAGTTAAAAGGCCTCCAAGAAAAGATGTGCGATTTGCTATGTGCTGTGGTCAAGTTCTTGTAAACCATACCTACTGAAGCAAGCTGGCATCTCCATGAAACCCACCAACCTTACCCCAAACGGATAGCATTACTCCATTATTATATCTGCTCGGCAAATCACGAGCTCGCTAGGGCATGCTTGCAGCATTAATTAGTTCTCAACAGTAGCCATAGATATTTTGTTTGTGGTAGGCTTCTTGCCACGTGAACAATCATGTTGTGTAGCCGTATATTATCTGTCTTACAGTTCTGCTCCAAATGTGAGAGGCTAGTGCCGAAAGGTCAGTGAACTACTTTCAACGAAACAGCAAATCATTATGAAACCAAGGCTGCTGCCGCTGCATATGGTACCACGGAAAATCAGATCCGGAAATAATTCAATAACCTGTTCATTCGGGGGCGTGGGGCACAGGAAGATTTATATCAAAGTTTAAGACAAGGTCCAAGATTATCCAGCTTGTAAGTCAAGAGTGTTAGCTGGCTGTGCATTACCTTATTAGTGTTATGTTCGTTGATATCATCGCAAAATTATTTCATAGATCTCAAATCCAAGGCATGCAGCGCATCTAGATCTATTAGGTTTTCTCAATGAGATTTTCTGGTTACAATCCTGGGGGGGAGCCATTCTGACTGGCAAGAGTGATTATCTCACCTTCCATGGATGTGGCCATCGAGTCCGGTTGTGGTCCAACTGCTAACACCCTAATTCGATTCATAAACAGACACAAGTGGAACCAGGCCCGGATTGACAAAACACAAAATCTTGGTGTTTGCATTAGCGCAGCAGTTTCTACAACAGGAGCATGTTCTAATGAAGCCCAGTGATAGGCCGACAGCCACTAAACCCTGCTCATTGTGGTTTTCCTTGTTTTCACTTTGCTCCTTTTGCCTTCTAGGAGACAGAGGGAAGATTTAATACTGGTTCTTTTCCATAATTCCATCAAAGATTTGTGCAGCAATCATTCCGTATTTCGATATTAATAAAAGAAACTACAAAAATGTACAGGCAATCGTCAAGTGCCTAAGCAAGAAGTATATAATAAAGGAGATAATTGAAGGCTAATACATTGCATGCCATATGCATACATAGATTAACATACAAGCTGGATTAGTTAAACTCATTGGAAATCTCATTATATTGAATCATCAGAATCATCTGAATCACTTCTCTCAGGCTCCTCTGCGTTAGCTGTTGTTTCTGGCACATCAGGCTTTGCTTCAGGAGCAGGCTCAGGTTTCTTATTTGCTTTGTGAGCATTCTGATCACCTTCTTCCTCTTGCTCATTAGCTTCAGCATGTAAAACTTCAGTTAAGGATTTACTTGAATAGTAACTTAAACGTTTTGACATTCAATCAAAGAATGCAGTCATACACTTTAACAAGCGTGACTCCACTGAAATGAGTCTCCCTTAAATTCTCTTTTGGGAATGTTGCCTTCCCTTGCTCACAAAATGAACACAACCAAAATTTAATTTCAGAGCATAATCCACTACTGATTAATGCAGGTATGACTGAGCTAAGGTTGGTTAGCAACAATTATTAGTGCAAACGGTGGTGCTTTTGGTGTTGCAGTCCCGCAGGATTATAATGCAAATTGGACAATAGAAAATTGCCCGTCTACCAAAAGCATCCCTAAAGTTTTGCATGCTTAATAAGAGGAGCTTACCCTAACTTTTCATTTTTGCAATAAATATATACAATTCACAAAGAACACACATGCTGACCCTTACTGGAATCTATAACCCTTGAGCTAATCTAGAATAGCAGAACCTACGGCTTGGTAGAGAGTGGACAACTTTTAGTTCTCTTTTAGCTGAATAAAAAAACACAAAACTGAATTCATGCATAATACTATAGGATATCAGCATTTTCGACTGTGCCCCCTGCCATGATGTTTAGAAGATCTTTCTCAACACGCTGTACAAGCTCAGGCTGCAGAGGTAATATAGACATAATCAGTAAAGACAATAGGGTGAAAAGGAAAAAAGAACAGCACTGTAACAGCACAAGTTAGATCTCAAACCACAAAATATTTCTTGCAATCTTAGTTTCAACAACATAGTTTTGAGAGTAGGAGATCACACATACATTGAGGTCTGGCTCCCTGCGAAATCTTCGCTTTCGAGCATCCCTCATAGGAGGAGTGAGCCCATGTCTGTACTCCACCACATCTGGAGCAGTGTCACCAGCTTCTCTAACCATGAGCATCTGCCAAATTAAAACAGATAATATTGCAGCAAGTATAAATGATTTACCCATCTCGTATCAGCAATATAATCCGAAAGCTTTAACAAGTGTTATTACCTGACCAATGTCTGAAGTTTTTACTAGTGCACAATCATCATATGTTTTGTAGGACTCTACAGCACAAGGAAGATCCAAGAGAGATGCAGGGAAATGTTCATCACCAATGACAAATGTGCCACTCCTTCCATCCTCTGCAAAACAGGATATTCCATGTTTATGAGCAAGCAAAGACTCTAGGCCAAAAGAATGATTTTCATACTACATAATTCTCAATCAATTTTCTCTTCAGTAACAAAAGAATAGAATTAGAAGAAATAAAGGAAGAAGATAAATAAGGGAGAGAGAAATGAGTGTTTTAGAGCTGTGGAGAATGAACACCACGCTGCTATGACACTGGTGGCTGTATCATCTTCTCATCATTGCTACCATTCAAACCCAACACATACTGGAAGTGACAATTGTAACCAACATAAGAAAGGATAAAAAACTCATATATAAAAATGTATTGACGAAAAATTAAAGGTATTTGGTGGAAAATAGAAACTGGCAACAGATTGATACATGTCCTTCTCTTCATACCGCATGAATGCTTGAATGCACACTAGGTGGATGAGAAAGGGTCTAGAAATAACATTTGAAGAACAGATAGTTTCCAAATATAAAAGGAGGCAGTTTGCTGTATAGTTATTATCATGATAGAATGTTTATGCCACCCAACTCAAAATTAAGAAAACCACAACAGGATCTATCCCAAATGGGAAATTTTCAACATGAGCCCATTAGAAGCAATAAAAACATAAAGCATGACTATGTTCACAGAGCCTTGCTTCCAGGTAGATAAGTAAACTGAAGTATTAAACCGCATAATCAAAATTGAAAGGGTAGAGAACGAAGGCTGAATTTAGGGACCATAAGCATGAAGTAAACATGAAATGTATGCTTTCACTGCTTTGATACACTAAAACTCAAACGCCTACAGTGAAATTCAAAGGCAAAACCAATTTCCATTTTTTTCTTTCTATATATGATTACAAGGAGAATGCAGGAAGAGAAAAAATCCCCATGGTCAATGAAGGAACAATACACTGTGGATTGATTGAATCAATGGTAACACCTAAAGCACTATACATGTAACAACCACCAAAAACAAACAAACAACAACAGAATATATAAACTATAATAAACAAAATCCTCTCATAAAATACAAAGAAAGTATGCTCTCACCTGAAAAAGACAAATCCAAAGATTGCTCCTCAGAAGAAGAAGCAGTTTCACTCAAAAGGCGATCCAATTTCTCCGCAATAGAAGGTGGAACTCTTAGTATAAACTGTTCCTCCATTCCTACTTCACAAAAATGCAATATCATATCAATCTCTTCATACTTTAATAATCTATCCCAAATCAACACAAGTAAACTCTCCTCAAAAACCTCCAGAAAGTAATTATCATTTTTTTTTCTAAAGATACAGCAATTTAAACTAGATATCCTTGGATAAAAAAGAGTTTAACTTCAATGGCAGAGAGAACAAAACAAAAGGATTAGAGTGTGCAAGAAATGGAATTCGAAAATTCAAAGAAGCTCTAAAACACAAAATTCTCTCTGAATTCAACATGGATAATAATGGAATATTAATTATTGATCAAAATATAGAATTTAATGAAAACACTACCTAAAAATGCAAGCTAAAACCTCAAGAAGACAAGAACAACCATGTACACATGCATTTTAATCTATAAATAAATAACAGAACAGAAATCAATCAAAACAAGAATTAAAACCCAGTTAATATCTTCAGAAATAATCAAAATTCAATTTACAATATACCCAGAATTGTTCAAAATAAACATGGATAGATTAAAAGAAATTAAAAAAGAATCATCCTTTGCTCATTAAAATATTATAAAAAAAAGAAGCAAAGTGCTGTTAACCTGTATAGAGAGCTCCTTAAGGAGATGGGAATGATCAGCTTCTCCTTCTCCTGCTTGAAAAGAAGCAAACGTCTCTGTTTCCGCAGAGATCGTGCGCGCGCGCGTATATATAATATATATATGAGACAGGCAGAGACTCTCCTCTGTTTTGCTTAAGCTCGTATCCTTAAAGTTTTTGCTTTCTGGTTGTGTAAACTAAAAATACACCCTCCATTTGTTGGGTATATTTCAATTTGATCCCTACACTATAGATTGCACCAACTTTACCCTAGATACATTCTAACAAAAGCTAAAATAATATAGTGTTTTTGTTGCGAGCCAAAACACACCGTAGCAAGAACTTCATTTTAAACTAAAAGTCAGTAACGAAACGCCATCGTTTTAATATCTTCAATTATACGCGCCGTTTAATTAAATAGGAATTTAATTGTCAGCATCAGCCTTGTGTTTCAATTCTGTTATTGTTACTGTTACAAGAAGTCGCGTGTACTCTTGTAACAGATTCTAGAATACACACTCCTATAATTATGGCACTGCATGTAACCAGAGGTGTGTGGAAAAATATACAATGCAATTAGTGTGTTTCTGTTCTTCTCTTTCTCTCTATCTCTCTTTCCCCTCAGTCTTCTCCACTCCTCTATTCCTCTCCACAGTCTTATGTTACGTGTAAAGGTTCTTGTAACCTTAGCTCATCCGTTTGAATTCCTGCTGATTGGTTCTCTCAAAATTTACCTTGCAACAAGTGGTATCAGAGCCTCTGATCTTCAGACTTCAATCATGCCACTAGAGACGAGGTCTCAAGATCTTAAGAAATTGGAAGACTCCCTGGAAGTTGCTAACAAGGAGCAATCAGCACGACATGCACAAGTTTTAACACAACTGGAAACTTATGGACAACAACTACACACTATCAAGGCGACTCAAGATAACAAGATTGCAGAACTCAAAGACCTCATCAGTGGAATAGCTTACCAACAGTCCACTCTCCTACAGAGGCTGCAGACGAGTACCCTGGAGCGTAGTCCCATGAAGGATCACCAAGACTTTCCCCAGGGTGGTTCTACTTCGAACATGGGCTATTTTGGTGAAGAAGGGCCACACTCTTACAGGGTACATAAACCTCGAAGGGATTTTCCCTGTTTTGACGGGGAAGATGTTCACAAATGGTTGTATAAATGCAATCAATATTTTGACATGGAAGAAATCAAAGAAACAGAGAAGGTAAGGTTGGCTTCTTTTTATCTCGATGGGATGGCTCTATACTGGCATCAAAACTTCACAAGGAGCATCAGAGGTAGAGTGGCTACCTGGGAGGAGTATACTGAGGTTGTGTGTGGACAGTTTGGTGGCCACCAAGATCCACTTGAAGAACTAATGGAACTGAGACAGACCGGCAGTTTGGAAACATATATTCAAGATTTTGATGTGCTGTGGAACAAGGCTGATATCAGCGAGAGATAGGCTATGGTATTCTTTATCGGAGGACTAGAAATAGAAATCAAAAACCCTGTAAAAATGTTTGATCCTAAAGCCCTCAGACAAGCCTACAATCTGGCAAGACTGCAAGATAATACCCTATCTTATAGACGATCACAACCACAATCACACCAAACATTTCCCAAATACACTCTCCAATACATACCGCCCTCGGTCCCCTTCAAACAAAACACTCTCATACCATATTCAAGACAACTAGTGGCCCCAAATATTACCACCTTCAGACAACCACAACAAGGCATCTTACCCACTCCTACACACAAACTAATCAGAACTATTCGGCCCCGAGACCTAGAGGAAAGGAGGGCCAAGGGACTATGTTTCTGGTGCAACGAGCGATTTGTGCCAGGTCACCGTTGTAAAAATAAGTGTTTGTACTCTCTATGTATACTCGAAGATGATGAGGATGTTGTGGACATAGAAGGCGAAGCAGATGTTGGTGAGCAGGACTTACTTACACCCCATATTTCTCTCAACGCCCTGGAGGGTACGATGAGTTGCCACACCTTAAGAGTAGCAAGGAAGGTTGACAAGCACCCTTTATACATCCTTATCGATTTTGGCAGCACACACAACTTCCTCAATAGTGCGTTTGCTAATAAACTACAATGTCTAGCTCACCCTATCCGAACCCTGGTGGTCGAAACATCAAATGGGGGAACTATGCATTGCTCAACGATGTGCAGAAACTTCAGCTGACGAATGCAAGGAGTACATTTTGTGGCAGACGTATTCATTGTTGATTTAATCAACTGTGACATGGTTCTAGGCATATAATGGCTAGCCACGCTGGGTAATGTTATGTCTAACTACAAGGATTTGTGGATGTCCTTTAAGTGGCAAGGTCAAGATGTAGTCCTCAAAGGCACAGACTGCACCAAGGTACAAACCATTGAACTAGCACAACTTAACAGCCTGATGGTTAACTCAACTCAACTGTCAGGTATGAGTCTCTATTGTTTCACGACTAGTGAAGTTACACACAAGGATGCAGGGCTTATGTCCCAATCACCCATAAGCAACCAGAAGGAAAGAGTGGCTCTGGAAGAATTAATTATTCATTACAAGGAAATATTCAAGAAACCTGAAGGGTTGCCTCCCATCAGGGCCCATGACCACGTTATCCCTATGAAAGAAGGTGCACAAGCAATCAACCTTAGACCATACAGATATTCTGGAGTACAGAAGGACATATTGGAAAAGATGGTGGAGGAAATGCTTGAGTCTGGGATCATTCAACAAAGCAGCAGCCCATTTGCATCTCCTGTTGTCTTGGTTAAGAAAAAGGATGGATCCTGGCGACTCTATGTTAACTTCAGAGCTCTCAATCATCTCACCATCAAAGACAAGTTTCTTATACCGCTAGTAGATGAGTTGTTAGAAGAGTTGGTGGGTGCCACAATATTTTTAAAAGTGGATTTACGATCTGGTTATCACCAGATTAGAATGACACCCCATGATGTGTTCAAAACAACATTCCGCACCCACAACGGCCATTATGAATTCTTGGTGATGCCATTTGGGCTAACCAACGCACCGGCTACCTTCCAGAGTTTGATGAATGAAGTATTCCGCAGGCATCTAAGAAAGTTTGTGTCAGTATTTTTTGATGATATTTTGATATATAGTCAAACAATGATTGAGCACCTGGAACACCTGCACACTGTGTTTGAATTGCTGAAGGGGCACCAGCTGGTAGCTAAGCGCAACAAATGTGCATTTTGTATTCCTCAGATGGAGTACCTAGGGCATGTTATTTCCAAGGAGGGGGTAGCTACTGATCCTAAGAAAATTCAAGCCATCACCAGCTGGCCAGAACCCCGAAATG
>Ga0307515_10007647_pt1 | contig 21315 bp, 18 predicted proteins | sample 17_EM_MG_FD_194513 | JGI IMG/M metagenome (GOLD analysis project Ga0307515, IMG submission 194513) | Populus trichocarpa ectomycorrhiza microbial communities from riparian zone in the Pacific Northwest, United States - 17_EM | ecosystem: Host-associated > Plants > Roots > Unclassified | place...
TCTAGATATTCTTGAAAACTTTCCGTTGCCGCGGCGTCGAAGATGCGGCCCTCGCACCTTCACCACGGCCAGGCTTGGAGAGGGTATACTATAGCTGGTTGAACCGGGCCTCGGCGTGATTGGCGTCAATGTGGTCTTCGCCTGGTCGTACGTCCCCGCTGTCTAGAGTGGTGAGGGTCGTAGTATCGGAAGCAGGAGTGACCGCAGGATGTAGAGAAGAAGATACCGATCGCAGATCCTGAGTCTATATACCCGCTGCTTGAGCCGGGGGCTGGGGCAAGTTGAAAGTGGGGCGACCCAGTCAGTCTTTATGTGCTTTTCCTCCGTGACGACCACTAAATTTCACCATGCTGCTGACGCGGCAACGTGGTGGGCGAGTCGCTGACCAACGGGATACAATGGGATTGGTCAATTGGACACGCGTGACTGTTGCCACCAGGCAGTTGGTGCGTTTCCTTGGAGGTGGATGATAGAACCTTCTTATCTCTATGCCTGAGGAGAGGGGGTGAATTAAGCTTGAACGGGATCGTATAGTAAGATGCGGACTTACGGATGGAGCATTCAGCCCGTGAGGGTGAATACTGCAGCAAGATCCAGTCTCTCACGCGCTAACTACCCTGATTGCTAAGATCCTCGATCGGCGAAAGTATTCCACCCCAGAACTTACGCACTCACCTCTGGCTTGGGAGTTGACTAGTGACTCTCGGGTGCTGGGTGCCTAGGCCGAACCCACAGAGGAGGAGAATATTCGATAGCCGCCTAAGACGCGCCTGATTACGCGTTACGTGTACCACGTGAGTTGTGACTGTGACTCTGTTAACGTACTAATTCTAGAGGTATTCACCGTCACTCCTCCGACCCCGGGGTTCGAGTTCTTTCCCAGACTGTGGGAGTACTACATGGATGGCCTTCGACGAACCATGCCCACAAAATATACGTGCCCGAAGGACTTTCCGTCGATTGGAACGTCAACTTCATCCCCCAGTTAAGGCTCCGACGCGGATGGGTTGTTCATGTTTGCTTGTGTTGGGACCCTGGAAAAAGAACCGGAACCCCGCGGCCAACGAACCAACGTTCGACTAGTCTCTCGAAGCCGAGCAGCTGTCCCGTCGAACAGAATCTTTGGTTGTGGACGCGCTTCGGGAGACGGGGCGCAGAAGTTGGTCAGGCTCTCTGGATTCGATCCGACAACCTTCAACAACGCGAAGTGGATCGGAGAAGTGGGTGTTTCTTTTTTCGACAAGACACGTGGTGTGTTCACGCTGACGTCGCGCCTGCCAGAATATTCCTCGAAGGTGAGGGTGTGGGAAACGCTCTCCTTTGCTCCCATCCACTGCTGAGGCGGTTCTTCGTCAATCCGATCCGATCCGTGTACACCGACGCCCCTCTATCTGCTACATATGTGGAGGTTACGAGCGTTCCGACACTGCAATACTTCTTCGTAAGTCAGCTCCGTTCCTCCTTTTCAGAGGAACCGAGTGATCGAACCCGATTCAGTTGCACACATCATTACCCGGTTCCGATAAGTTCAAGGGTTGCGCCACCACACGGAGTAATTTTGTCCAACACGGTTGAAGGGGAAAGAAGGACATGCCGATGTTCGTTCCTTCCAGGACAATATTAACGGACCCCGGCATCGCCGAACGTGGCGGTGGCGAACCCTTTGGAAAGCTTCAAGATTGTAGCGGATCTGCTCGCGTTTGTTGATGGCGGGGATATCGATCTCTTATCACTCTCGATAAATGATTCCGTCCATCGGTCTCCTTAGACTGACGTATTCCGGGCGTTGAACCTAGGAGAAGATTGACCATACATAGTGAGTATTATTCCAAAGATCGGAAAGATGCGATCTTGCATCCGTTCGAGCTAATTCCGAGCAGGGTTCGTTGCTTCCCTTTCCCTGTCTCCCGTTCACCTCTGCTTCTGGAACTCTTTTTCTGTTGCTCGGTTTTCTTCTCCCCGATCGAGTAAATCCGGGGAAGAAAAGTCACAGAAGCTCAAGATAGAAGAACACACTGGAACTGACGTCATAGCAGATGTTGTTTCCTTTTTGTGTGGGTGCCGTGCATCATTGGGACGAGAACGGGCTACCGGCTATCACACGAGGGCCGGAAGAAATCTACAAGATTCACCAGGAGATGATCGCGTTCGTCGGTGCATGGTCGGAGGACTTTAGGAAATCGCGAAACTGACCTCCCGGGGTCCTACCCCTCATAATTGCATAACGCGTTTCGTCTCGGGTGGTCCCATTCCCCCAATACACAACTTCCGTCGATTTCATCCACGCAACTTTGTTGCTTATCGTCAGTTCCAATTCCAACGACCTTTCTGCCTTTCTTGAGATGGGTACTCCGCGGAGACAGTTCCCCCGCTGTCTGTAGGTGGAGTTAATTAATCCTAGATTTCTCTTCTTTCGATTCACACCCTGAGCCTTACAATTGGTGAGTTGCGGGTCGAACTCAAAGTTTGGCAACGAGACGCCTCGATTTGGCCTGCGTTTTTCCATATAAGGCAAGTGGGAAAGGGTAAGGGCCAACTTCTGGGTGCGTGAGTTCAGACGATAAGAACGACAAGCTAATAAGACGTCAACACCCTCGCGCCACCTGCGATGCTAATGTACATAAACACCGTCGACTTTGTGCTTGCGACAACTTTGCAGTTGAGTCGGATACGTGTTTCACTGAACGATCCCTGCAGGTCGGCTCTTCAGATCGCCGGTGTCATTTGCTTGCAACAAGGGCCGACAGTCCAGACGCCGGACGTAACGCCACTGGCAAGCAACTCCCCTTCTCCCACACACCCGCACTCATGCTTGTCAGATACGGACTTGTGAACGCACCGGTCGTGCCGGCATTTTCAGACGCTCATATAACTGATGCCCGTGCGCGCAGGCTGCGTGTGATAGGTCGATTCCGTTGCATTGGTGATCGGAGCGAGATTCTAAACCGCCTCATGCCTCCGTGTGGTGGTTCACACGCCTTCCGACTCGTCTGTACATTCATTTGTGCCCTCTGGCCGCGATATTTTCCCCCCTTCTTTCTTACTTCATTCTCGGAATCGTGACCATGAGCCGAGATAGTTAGTTACTAAGATATCGTCAAACATCCATTCGCCTCGTCTTCATTAACGTCACTCGGACCGGTATGAATTGAATATGGCGTAAGTATCAATGTCGCCTTTGGCCGCGTATGTCGCGCCCACCACGAAATCATGGCGAACGGTAGCGCAAAGAAACGTGATTGAGGAAAACCCGGTGCTCACGACTCCCAACTTACCAGGCAGTCGCGGAGGACGCTATCGTCCGCCACCGTGCAACCTGAAATCTCTCATTCTCCCCCGCTCCGGAAGACGTGTTTTTCTCGCCGATAGCAAACACGATATGGCATCCCTCCCCGAGTCGGTCCACCCCGCGTTCATATCCATTTTCCGATCCTCGAAAACCAGCCCGAGGGGCCCGAGGGTGACAGTGATCCGGAACGTGGGGAAACACGGTGCCCGGGTCGGCAGCCAGTCCAATGAGAACACAGGTACACGACACACATACTTTTAAAACTTACAGATGCTCGATGATCCCAACCCCGAAATCGTGACGCGCGAAGGCGTGCTAGCGGAAAACCCCCTTTGTTAAGTAAACGCTTCGACGTTTACTGAATGTACGTACGAGTTCTCTGCCAAGTTCGGATGGATAAGTTTCTCTCCTTGGACCGCAAAATCACTTCGCCGAGGGTGTTTTAGTCGTCGGGATAACCGAAAACAAACAGAGATGCTTCCGGTTCCAGCGGCAGTTCTTGTCCCGGCCTGCGGGCGTTATTACGGCATTCGGTATCGGATGTCGAGAAGCCACAAACGATAAGCTAAATGACAATCACCCCCAGCTGCGACCACATCTACATCGTGGGGGCAAAATTCGTGACGAGCGCATGTCCCCAATGGAGAGTTACTAGTGACCGTCTGTAGAGATGAAAATATCTCTCAACATTCAGTAGCTGGTGTTTACGTTTATTGATCAGTACCTCAGGGGGCTCTCCGCATACCACTATCGTAGGTCGGTGAAACCAAAAGTCCGGGGACTAGCAACAGCCCGGGTGAAGTTAGACTCGTAGGTGCGATTTTAGTCCTTCCCGGACACCCGTAATTTAGACGGTTGTCCGGTTCTCGAGCCGAATTGCCCTAACGCCGTGATTCCAGAGGAGCAGTTTGGAAACAACATCCGTGACCTGATACGACGGACGGGATCCTAAAGGTTCCCTTACAAGTTCACTAATATTCGTGTACACATCGTACAACCCTACCATACGTGCACATCTAAGTTGAAACCATAAGAACACGTATGACCCAAGGGGTCCTGTATACTGGCGTACACAAGAGATCCGAGAGTAGATAACTGAAACTAGAATGGCTGCCGTGACCCACTGCCACCCCGAGGCGATTGAGGCACAGAATCAAGTTGTATATCCTCTTCATTCGGTGGAGGGCGGGTTTGTGGAACCTCGTGCGACAAATAATATCCCTGTGGTACAAAACGGAAGGTTCCATCCCCCAGTAACCTTCCCCTGCTGGGATCGCCCGTGCTCGGGAGAGACCGTTGCCCGATCGGTTTGGTGGCCTTCAAGGAGAGCATTAGGCGCGACGTCATGATTGGGAGAAGCGTCGCATGCGCTCTGTGAGACCAAAGTTGGTATCAGTAACTCAAACGCCGCTTCTGATTCAAGCGGGGAGAAAACCTACAGTCCAGGCATGAACCGATTTTGCGGCTGAACACACAGGAACGATGAGTACAACGAGATCAACCAACATCGGATACTAATATGGATCACATACCGGGGCCAAAAACACAAAGAAAAAGAGTACCAATTGAGAGGCGACAATCAGCAGGAAATATACTGTCGCGTCCCGTAGAATGGCATCCAGGAGGGTCGGAATGCCCGGAAATCTACTTGTCCGTGGTCCCCTGGCTGTGATAAGGATGATCAAGAATGTGAGGAGATCTACGACGCAGCAGCATGGATGGATGTGAGACGTAAAGTGCATCAGAACTCCCAAGGTAAAATTATCCCGCGAGTCGGATGGTAAGAGCGTACCAAAAACGAACGAAATGCTGGTGAAGGTAACCTCCCCAGGTCGGAACTTTGGGGGAACACAAACCCTGTACACATCCAAGTCTATCTCCGGTAACGATTGCACTAGTAATCGAGATGAGACCACGCGCGAGCGAAAAAGCTATTGAGGGACTCACGTGGAAGCACCGAATACATGACGGTATGGTAAATTCCAAAACAAAGTTGCGCGGCGGTCAGAACGCAAAGTGCGCCACAAAGGAACCTGTTCCTCCCGGTCACAGCATATACCCTGACGCACATCTAACCCCAACGTGAGTTCATTCCAATCCGGAGAGAACGGATAGAACCTAACGCAACCGTGATTTGAGCCAGAACGAGAACAAGGGTCGTATAAAGCATGATCTCCCATACAGAGTTTCGGCAGCTGTTGGGTTGTGGAGAGGGGTCAGGATCGATGGTGGGAACATGGAGCGTAGAGCGGGTGGAAACGCACAACTACGGGAGGCTTCGTGAGTGCGGTGTCGCGGTAGTATCACGGACCGGGACTTACGGATTTTGTGTAATGAAATGTCATGGTGCCCTTGTAGATTACTTGCAACAAGGGGATGTACCTGTTCTACAATACCGTCAAGCCCGTCACAACTTGAGGTCTTTTTCGGGATGCCGTACAACAATGAACAACGCAAACACTGTCGGGTGGCCATGAATCATCAGATATTTAGGTGGGGCGGAGATGAACTCACTCCAGGATCTGTTTCCGGACCAAGCATAGTTTATCTGTGCAATAGTTAGTACCTGACACCTCTGTCGAAGAATGGAGGAGTACCGGACCTCGTCTCCAAAGGTCAAGATGTAGTCATAAATCCACAGCCAGTACATGGAAACCGAAAACAGCTGAATGGGTTTTGTACACGGGTTAACCTCGTCCCCGGATGGACCCCGGGTTTGGAAAACTACCTTGGTTGTCAATCTAGAGTCTATTGAATCAGACACTTTGCAAGTAAAAGATGAAAATAGAGAGCACGCACAGCCGCGTTCCGACCTCAGCGATGGCCGCAACCTTCGCTGGATCCATCTTAATCGATAGTCCTTTCTACAAAGAATGAGGGGATTCTGTCCCACCACCGTGGCGGTGTCGCGGGGGAAGGAATGGAGGGAATATGCGCTGCTGTGCTGCCCGCGTGTATGGCCTGTAGTCTCGAGAGGGGCAAGGCAGAAGGAAAGGAAGTGACAAAGGAGGGGGTATTTAAGCTGTGGAGGTACGAGAACACGTCTGGCCAACGAATTTTGGAGGAGGGGCGGGCGTTCCCGCGGCAATGCGATCTACCGACAGCTTGCGAACACCGAAGCCGCCACGGATTTCCAACGCCCCGTACCCATACCAACCTGGTGTTTCTGTCGGCCACTCCACCCATTTGCAACCGTCAACGAATTGCCCCCTTCATGATTCCACACCGCGCAGTGCCTGCCTCAACTCTGAACCCCTTGGCAATGCCGGGTTATCGGTCAAGACTGGTATAGACGGGTGGAGATGTGTGTTACTTTGCGATATCCGAGACGAGGTACGCGGCGTGGGCGGGTGATAGGGGAAGGGAGTAGATGGGCACGACAGTTGTCTGTAGATCTTGGGGGGCCTGGACCGCAAGCACTAGAAACCTGGGAGCGCGAAGCCTAAACATAGTCGTGCATCAAGCTTCAAGTGATTCCCGGGGGATCTGACTGTATGAACATGGTCAAGCATCAAGCTTCGAGTGATTCCCGGAAGATCAGAGTACTGCATGAACTATCGTGCAGACGGCTTGTTGCGAGGGGCGAGAGGAGCGAAAAATGAAATCACGGTGAGCGGAGGAACCCGCTCAGTAATTACCCTACGCGTTTGGCGTATACCACAGGAGCTGGAATTCAAAAAATACGAGAGAATTCTGACGTGTCAGCACAAGGCGTAGTTGGTCGCTGGCACAAGGATGACCTCGAGACGATGGATGCGGGATGACCGGTTTCGAGGAGTGCTTATTTATACATCCTCGGTGTCTTTTCCTAACTCAGACGAAAACTCCGCTCGCCTAAGTAGCATACATCCACCTTCCGTGGGGACCAGCAACCCTCTACCAAAGTTTGATCTCGCGCAAAATTTTCACAAGTTTAATCCAGTCGAACTCTTTTACGTGAACTAAGCTTCGTGCATCGTGCACTAACGGCACTCCGAGGGAAAACTACTTCGAACAGTAGAAAATTGAGTTTATGTTGGGAATCCCGTCCGATCGAGCGAACGAACAGCGGCCAGATACAGATACGCTTCAACTCGATCGCATCCCGGGCGTGCCAGGCGATCCGCATCTATGGGAAAGCTATCTGTCTCCTTTCAGGCGTAAATAAGCATCCAACGGGGTGCCTCAGTGGCGAAGGCGTGCTGGTGGGGGATCTTCTTTGTTAAGTAAAAGTTTCGGCATTTTTCGGCATTTTCCGGACTTATAGGCAGGTCTCTGCTAAATCCAGATGGATTAGTGTCTCTCTCTACGAGCTCTCTTTTGGCGAGAGTAATGTTGAGAAGCCACAAACAACAAGTCAAATGACGGACGTCCCCAGCTGCACCGTGAGGGGAAACTCGGTACGAGCGTATGACTTTCTTGTACCTTAGGGGACAATGCAAAGGAGCCCGACGCCACGATGTTCCTATCGCGTGTGGCTACCAGGACGTGACAGAACCCCTACATCACACGCGATTTAATGCGAGAATCTACAGTGCCACATTGGCTACATGCGTACGCATATCTAAGTCTAAAGCGTCACGAAACCCTCAACCAAAAAAGCCTACATACCAGTTACACAAGAGATCCGGGGGTGGGCGGCCGTAACTAGCATGGTTGCTGTGAACCACGATCCCAAAAAAATTGAGGCACAGAATCGAGTTCCATATCCTCTTCATTCGGTGTAGGGTGAGTTTCTGGGATTCCGTGCGACACATAATACCCCCGTGGTAAAAAACGGAGGGTTCCATCGTCCGGTAACCTCCCCCTGCCGAAATCGCTCATGGTCGAGAGGGACCGCAGCCCGGTCGGTTCAGTGGTAACTTTTTTCAGAGAGAGCATGAGGCGCGACGTCATGATTGGGAGAAGCGTCACATGCGATCTGGGAAACCCAAGTTGGTATTAATATCGCTCAAAGGTCGCTCCTGCTTCAAGTGAGGAAAAAACCTACAGCCCGGGCAGGAGCCGAATTTGCGCCTGAACACGCATGAGTATAACAGGATCAACCAACCTCGGATGTAATGTGGATCACATACCGGGGCAAAATACAAGAAAAAAAGGAGCACCAGTTGAGAGGCAAATATTAGCAGGAAGTATACTGTCGCGTCCCGTAGAATAGCGTCCAAGATGCTCGGAATGCCTGGAAATCTACTCGTCCGTGGTCCTCTAGCTGTGACCAAAATGATCAAGAATGCAAGGAGATCTATAATGCCGCAGTACAGAGGGGTGCGGGACATGAAGTGTATTAGAACTCCCAAGGTAAAATTATGTTGGAAGTCAGGTGGTGAGGGCGTACCGAAAGTGACCGAGATGGCGGAGAAGCCAAGCTCCCCGGGTCGGAACTTTGGGGCGATGCAGGCCTTATACACGTTCAAGTCTATCTCCGGCAACGGTCCTACTAGTGGTCGAGATGAGACCACGCGCGAACGAACAAACGGTTGAGGGACTCACATGGAGTCACCGAATACATGACGGCAAAATAAATTCCAAAACAGAGCTGTGCGAGAGTCAGAACGCAAAGCGCACCACAAAGTGACTTGTTCCTCCCGGTCACGGCGTATATCCTGACACACATCTAACCTCAACATGAGTATGCTTCATCCGGGGAAAATGGGTAGAGCTTAACGCAACCGTGATTTGGGAGAGAACAAGAACAAGGGTCGCATAAAGCATGACCTCCCATACCGAGTTCCGACAGCTATTGAGTTGTGGAGAGGGGTAAGGATCTGCGGTGGGGATATATGGAACGTAGAATGGGTGGAAACTCACAACTATAGGATGCCTCGTCAGCATGGCGTCGCGGTAACATCGCGGATCGGAACTTACAGACTTTGTGTAATGAAAAAACATGGTGCCCTTGTAGATGATCTGCAACATTGGAATGTACCTGTTCTACAATACTGTCAAGCCCGTCACAACTTGAGGTCTTTTTCGGGATGCCATACAACAATGAACAACACAAACACTGTTGGGTGAACGTGAATATTATCAGATATCTAGGCGAGGTTGAGATGAACTTACTCCAGGATTTGCTTCCGGGCCAAGCATAGTTGATCTGTGCAACAGTCAAAACCACTGACACCTCGGTTAAAGAATGCAGGGGTACCGGACCTCGTCTCCAAGGGTCAAGAAGTAGTCGTAAATCCACAGCCAGTACATAGAAATCGAAAACGACTGGGTGGGTTTGTACATGAGTTAGCCTTCGCCTCGTCTCCGCACGGATCCGGATTCGAATGATTACCCTGGTTGACAATCTAGAGGAGTCGATCAGACCGGGCACTTTGCAAGTAAAGACGAAAAGAGAGAGCACGCACAGTCGCTTTCCGATCTCGGCCACCACTGCAAGCTTCGTTGGATCCATCTCAATCGATAGCACTTTCTACAGAAAACGAGGGAAACCACCGTGGTGTTGCGGGGGAAGGGATGGAGAGAATATGTGCTGTCGTGGCGCCCGTGTGTGCGGGCTGTAGTCTTGAGAGGGGCAAAGCGTGAGGAGAGGAAAGCGATAAGGGAGGGAGTATATATGATACGGCGACACGAGAGCACGTCTGACTAACGAGTTTGGGAGGACTCCGAGGAGGAACGGTCGCGCTTCTTTGCAATGCGATTTGCACGAATAGCCGTCGGCTGGCAGACATCAAAGCCGCCACAGATTCCCAAACCCCCTGCACCTAGTGTTTTTCTCGGCCAGTCCACTCCACTCGTTCTTGATAGTCGACGAGGATGTGTCCTCCCATGATCGCGCACACACTCTCAACGCCACGCAGTGCCTGCCTCGGCCCCGAACCGCTTGGCAATGATAGCCCTGGCGCTACAGCGCAGGCGAGCGGTAGAGGAAGGAAAAGTGACGGGAAGGAAGTAGATGGGCACGACAGCTGTGCATAGATCTTGGAGGACCTGGATCGCAGGCGTGTCAGCGCAGGGCGTGGCCGGACGTAGAGGCAAGGATGACCTCGAGTCGATGGGCGGCGGGATGGCCAGTTTTGAAAGCCTGCAGTGATCTGATGAACATCCTCGGTATCTTTTCCTAACTTAGACGAAACTCCGCTCGCCTAAATAGCATACATCCGCCTCCCGCCGTGGCCCGTGGGGATCGGAAACCCTCCGCAATCCAGCAGGCCTAAACTTCATACACTACCAGCATTCCGAGGGAAAATTACCTCGAACAGCATGGATTCGAGTTTTCCTAGGAACTCCGTCCGACCGAGCGAACAGGCAGGGGCTTGATTGGACCAGGACCAGGACCACCAACTCCGACGGCACGATGCGCGAGAGCGTGCTGGTGAAAGACCTTCTTCGCTACGTAGGTAAAGATTCTGACGCTTCCTGAATGTATGCGCAGATCTCTGCCAAGTCCGAATGGGTGAGTCTCTCTCCATATAAGAGACCGCCCCCAACTACGAGCTCTCTTCAGTGAGGGTGCTTTTTCCAGGATAACCGAAAACGAAAACTATGCTAGATGCCCCCTGTTCTAGTAGCCGTTCTCGTCCCGGCCCGCGGGCGTTATTTATGGCGCTCGATATCGATTCCGAATGTCGAGAAACCACAAACGATAAGCTAAATGACGATCACCCCATGTCCAACTACGATATTCACGTCTGCGCCGCGGGGGGAAACTCGTGACGGGCGCATGGCTCCAACAGTTTCTTGCACTCCAGGGGGCAACACAACGAAGACCGGCACCACGATATTCCTACCGCGTATGACCACCAGCAGGATGCGACAGAACCTCTACATCAGACGCGATTAACACGAGAAACCTACAGTGCTTGGCAATATGATACACATCCATGTCCAAAGATATCATGAAAACTCCGTAACCAAAAAATACTATATACTACTATACACAAGATGTCCGGGAGTAGATGGCTGGAACTAACATAGTTGCCGTGATCCACGATCCCGAGGCAATTGAGGCACGGAATCAAGTTCTCCAACCTCTTCATTCGGGGGAAGGCAAGCTCCCGAGGTTTTGAGCGACACATCAGACCCCAGTGTTGCAAAACTAAGGGTTCCACCCTCTGTTAACCTTGCCCGGCCGGAATCGCTGGTGGTCGAGAGAGACCAAATATTCGTCGGTTCAATGGCAGCTTCGTTCAAAGATAGCATGAGGCGTGACGTCATGATTGGGAGGAACGTCGCATGCGCTCTATGAGACCAAAGTTGAGTATCGATCGCTCAAAGGCCGCTTCTGATTCAAGCAGGGAGAAAACCTACAGCCCGGGCATGAACCGATTTTGTGGCTGAACACACACAAGCGATGAGTAAAACAGGATCAGTAAATATCGGATGTTAATATGGATCACATACCGGGGCCAGAAACACGAAGAAAAAGAGTACCAATTGAGAGGCGACAATTAGCAAGAAGTATACTGTCGCGTCCCGTAGAATGGCATCCAAGATGCTCGGAATGCCCGGAAATCTACTCGTCCGTGGTCCTCTAGTTGTGAACAAAATGATTAAAAACACGAAAAGATCTGCGATGCCACAGCGAATATGGGTGCGAGACATAAAGTACATCAGAACACCCAAGGTAAAATTATCCCGCAAGTCGGATGGTAAGAGCGTACCGAAAACGAGAGAGATACTAGTGAAGGTAAGCTCCCCAGGTCGGAACTTTGGGGGGACGCAAACCCTGTACGCATCCAGGTCTATCTCCGGCAACGATTGCACTAGTGATCGAGATGAGACCACGCGCGAACAAACAAACGGTTGAGGAACCAACATGAAAGCGCCGAATACATGACAGTGTGGTAGACTCCAAAACAGAGCTGCGCAATGGCCAGAATGGAAAGCACGCCACAAAGTGACCTGCTCCTTCCGGTCACGGCATATACCCTGACGCACATCTAACCTCAGCGTGAGTTCGTTTCGATCCGGAGAGAATGGCTAGAGCTTAACGCAACCGTAACTTGAGAGAGAACGAGAACAATAGTCGTATAAAGCATGACCTCCCATACAGAGTCTCGACAACTGTCGGGTTGTGGAGAGGGGTCAGGATCGATGGTGAGAACATGGAACGTAGAGCGGGTGGAAACGTACAACTACGGGATGTTTCGTGAGTGTGGTGGCGCGGCAGCATTGCGAACCGGAACTTACGGATTTTGTGTAATGAAATGTCATGGTGCCCTTGTAGATTACTTGCAATATGGGAATGTACCTGTTCTAAAATAGCGTTAAGCCCGCCACAACCTGCGGTCTTGTTCGAGATGCCGTACAGCAATGAACAACGCAAACACTGTCGGGTGAGCGTGAATCATCAGATGCCTAGGCGAGGCGGAGATGAACTCACTCCAGGATCTGCTTCCGGACCAAGCGTAGTTGATCTGTGCAACAGTTAGTGCTTGACACCTCTGTCGAAGAATGGAGGGGTACCGGACCTCGTCTCCAAAAGTCAAGATGTAGTCATAAATCCACAGCCAGTACATGGAAACCGAAAACAGCTGGGTGGATTTGTACACGAGTTAACCTTTGCCTCGTCCCCGGACGGGTCCGGGATTTGAAAGATTACCTTGGTCGACAATCTAGAGTCTATCGGATCGGGCACTTTGGGAGTAAAAGACGAAGGGAGAGAGCACGTACAACCGCTTCCCGATCTCGGCCACTACCGCAAGCTTCGCTGCATCCATCTTAACCAATAGCACTTTCTGCAGAGGATCAGGGAATTCTATCCCACCACTGTGGTGGCGTTGCGGGGGAAGGGATGGAGGGAATATGTGCTGTCGTGCCGCCCGTGTGTGCGGGCTGTGGCCTTGAGAGGGACAAAGCGGAAGGAAAGGAAGTGACAAGGGAGGAAGTATATATGGTGCGGCGACACGAGAATGCGCCTGACTAACGAGTCTTAGAAGAGGAACGGCCGTGTTCCACGGCAATGGGGACTACATGAATAGCCAGCGGCCGGCGGACACCGGAGTGTCACTACAGACTCCCAAACGGCCCGTATTCATATTAACCTCGGCCGCTCAACCGTCGACGAGGGTGTCCTCCCGTGATTGCGCGCATATTCATGACACCGCGCAGTACCTCAACCCTGAACCCCTTGGAAATGACGGTTCGTCGGTCAAGAGTGGTCCGAACGGTCGAGGAAGAAGAGGTGATAGAGGAAGGAAGCAGATGGATACTGCGGTTGTGTGTAGATCCCGGAGGGCCCGGACCACAAACGCCAGGAACCTAGAAGTGCGGAGCCTGAACATGGTGAAGTTTCAAGTGATTCCCAGAAGATCTGACAGCAGGGGTTATCGTGTGGGCTGCTTGTTGCGAGGGAGCGGGAGGCGCAACAAGATGAAAAACGCGGTGAGCAGAGGAACTCGTTCATTGATTACCCTACGTCCGGGGGGGCTGAATTGAAGAAATACAAGCCGTCTTAACATGTCAGCGTAAGGCGTAGCTGGGCGTAGACACAAGGATGACCTCAAGCCGACGGACGACGAGATGGCCGGTTTGGAAAGCGCTCAATGATCCAATGAACACTCGGTATCTTTTCCCAACTCAGACGAAAACTCCGCCCGCCTACATCCGCTGCTCCATGTTTATAGTTTTCTTGTGGAGACGGGCTTTTGACTCCGCACGGAATCTTACACATTCAACCCAGCTGGGCCTAAGCTTCGTACTCCATGCACTAACCACACTCCGGGGGATGGAGGTTCCTTCGAACAGTAGAAATCCAAATCTTACTAGGAACTCCGTCTGCATGCAGGTGCCTGATTGGACCAGGTACACTTCAACTCAGTCATATCCCGGTCTTAATTAAATCCGCATCCACGAAAAAAGGGACTTGTCTCCTTTCAGGCGCAAATTTAGAGTGTCCAGTGAGGTGCCTGAATGTACGGAGTACAATGAAACATGACTATGCGAACCGCTCCGGCGTCCCGTATACAAGCGAGGAGCAGCGTTTCTTCCACAAACCTCTACAATAGGCTGGTCTTTCGAAGAATACTCCGATGTTCTTGCTCTGGATGTGCTGTAAGCAAGAAAATCCGAGACGCTCCCCACCCAGAACCAATTTCAAATCACTGGCACCCTCGCGTGACTGAAGTGGGTTGCCGGTCTTTCCATTTTCTGCACCTTTAGCTACTCCCCGTCCACGAAACTAGTGCCCCATCGCATCACTGCGCCGCGCATTATGACCACTGACCCGGGGTACTTTCGTTGGAGTCAGACAGTTCAATGGAGTAGTCTCCGTCGGATATATCCCTTGGACCCTATGTGGGAGATACGAGTCACCGCACCAATGCAATCGCCAGTGACGATCGTGGCGCTGTCATATTCCTTTACCCGATAGAACTACGACTCTAAAGTTCCCCAAACACTCCCTCGCACCAGCAGCCCCCTCCGATCCTCCTTTTGAAATAGGAGAACACCCCCAGTCAAAAGCCCGCACAGCGTCTGACATCCGTAGATCCGAATTGGGGTCTTGGAAAACGCACCACCGCCCTCTCTGATCGGAGAAGTCATCGACGAGGGAATCTAATCACACGGCGTTTACATACCCACGTCTAGATCCTCTCCTCCACCCTCTTTCATATTGAGGGGGGATGATCGTGTCCGGCGTTTGATGAAGATCGCCATACATAGACAAGCTGACATGGACTCGAGGTCTAGACTCAGCGTCCGCCCCATGCAAAGGAGAGCTAGATTTCGTTTCCGATGTCAATGTCAATCCTGAACACAGCATCCCCCCACGATCCTTCAGGTAAATGGTCGATGGCCATGTACTAGACCCACCGAAATAGAAGTACCCTCGAAAGTAGCGTCCTGCCGCCTCCTAACGTTCTCGGCAGCCGCGGTCGCCCCGTTGTACAGCGCGGGAGAACGTCCGTCGAGTGGGGGGCATTGACGGGTGAGGTGAGCAAGGACACCGGATACCCACGGCAGATGATAACGTGCGCAGAAATGCAACTAAAACATCTGATCCAGTACCACGAAGAGGCGACGGGCCGCGGCGCGGCTGGCTACACGTACGGAGCTACAGAACGGCGCGTACCTGTTATTACTCACGGACCAACTCACTCTTAGCCAGACGCCGAGACTCGGTAAAGCATCGGCAAGGAGCGACTATAGGGGTTGGGCAATCAAAGCATCCATGAACATCTGCTCAGACCGCAAGCGACAAGCGAAAAAAAGGCTCGCCAGCCAATCTCCGGCTATGCAGGTGCCAACGAGCAGGGATCAATGGGCGTCTCCGATCCTCGACTTAAGCGCACATCCCTGGCGCTTCTTTTGTGACCCTCCTTTGACCAAGCGCTCCGACGGTCTGGTACGTCTGATGATGATGGATAACCGCCGTCGTGTAGGGTCCACCGATGCTGAGAGCACCACAACCAAGGGAGTCTGGACTCTCACCACAAGAGCCATCTCAGATTCCCGTGACCGGTGAAAAACGGCGTTTTTAGGGTTTTTGAGCGTCCCAGCGGCGGGCGACAGGTTGATCTCGTTCATCGGCGTTGCACCTTGTTGCACCCGCGGGCGCTGGCGTAAACACAACAACCCATCTAGCCTGCGTAGCACTATCCGACCGGGTCGGCCAAATCCCGTTCGGGTTTCGAGGCTAGCGCCGGCCAGGTAAGGTCAAAAAAATGTCCGGGTAGCGACACCCGACATGAAGAGGTTTACTGGTCCTGCTGGAAATGGATTCGTCTGCCAATGTGGCAATCGCGAGCGACTCGCATGAAGAATGAAATGAAATTATTGAACGATGGGTACATAAGCACGTAGGTATGTAAAGCAACTGCCGGGGTCCTTCACCTCGTGATGCTGATGGACCTTACGACAACCGAGTGGCAAGCAATTACTTACCAAACCTCGAACTCTCACAAATAAAACCGAGCGAATGGTATACCTCCATACATACATATTTGTAGGCGCAAAATCACAATCTCAACAATCCTTCGAAACAATATTTGATAATCGCTAAACCCAAGGAGATATCGCGACACCGGGGAACAACAAGTTCCTGTCGATAAATCTGGACAGGGCAGGAGAGGGAGGGGCACGGGAACACCCCTAGGCACGCCAGTACGAAAAGAGTCCGTTAGGCGCTGGCAAGGACAAGGAGGGCAACGAGAAAAATGAAGGGCAATTTGTTCTCCTCGGATTGGGTGCTTAACGGTATGGTCTGGTGGTCAGTATTATGAACCAACAAAGGGTCATAAGACCAACAGGTCAACTAATCGGTATAATAGTGCAACATGATATCATACCACACCTAGCGGCGAGCGTCACGGCGCAACGTGTACGACCGCGTGGGGAAATTAGAACACCACGCATCGGAAGAGAGCCAGAGAGTCGGACAAGAACATGCATATACGCACAAGATAATAATACATACAAAGGGGAGAGTGTTAGGTCTGGAGCGAATGAAAATGCCGTAAGATCTCAAGATGGGGTGGGGAGAGGGGGGAATCGAAATTTCTGGGGGGATGTGGGGAGGCGTCACAGGTTCGATCACGAGGACGTTGCCTTTTCCCCGCGTTTTGGCGGAGGAGATGGGGCGAATTCTGGGTTTTTGTTGGTGGTCTCTTGGGTTCGCAGAAGGTGTCGGTTACCGGACGAACGCTGAAAGCAACGCGAATCAGAGAGGGTGATCCTCCTTACACACGAGGTCCCGTTGGCGGACTTTAGGGTAGAAGACGTGATGGGCGATTTCAAAAAAAGAAAAAACAAGTACACCCCTCACGAGAACGAGCGTTCACACCCGAAACACCCGCTTTCGTAAGCTCCCTGCGGGTTTCTGTGATGGGGTTCCTACAACGCCGTCAAGTAACTGCGTGTCCTTGGAATTCCACGATAGACCACGAGGCATGAAGCCTCCTCGAGGTGACGATAAATTTTGCAGGCTAGAACAATTTGTTCGGCCATAATGTCATCCAAGATGAACCGTCCACATCTTTACCTAAGGAACGCCAGAGTTCGATGTGCGAAAGGCCATTCAACGAACGGTGTAAGGGGGGCTCATCTCGTTTCAATCCATTGGTAGCATTGGTCTGTCAGAATTCGCCAGAAGAAAGCGGGTCGCCTCCCAAAAAGTTAGCTGCGTCATGGAAATGCGTCAGTCTGTACGTTGTCTGTCAATCGCGACTTTTTAGCGGGGATGCGAAGCGAAGGCGCCGACAGAGGAATTGTCAGAGCTCTCGGGCGAGAAAGTGGTATTCCTCATTGAAGGAGGCCAGGAGGCGTCATATGACGATTTTGAACGAAATAGTGAATCACGAGTTGAGTAGGCGCAGAGCTGCACACATTCGTGCATGTGTACGTGTACGTTTGTACACGGTTCGACGAGAAGCAAACCTTGTAAGTCCTGATCGACCTGAAAAAGCTATCGTCACGATGAACATACTCACGTACTTTGTGATTCCCAAAACCTTACCTTTGAACAACGTGGTCCTCGAGTACGTATGAACTTGTTTTTTTGTGGTAGGCATAACGTACGACACGTACGAACGGCCCCTTTCCTCGAAGAGCTTTGGACGCTGACGCGCATGACATCACCATCTAAAGATTCAATATTCAACAACGCATCTGGTACAACACATGACTTACAAAGGCGCGTCATGGACTCGGGCCTCGGGCTCATTGTAAGAGGTTGTTACGTGCGACCCTCTTGGGCGGCCATCGGGAACCGGGGAACCCTAAACAAAAACTTGAACGAGCATTCATCCGACTCACCGTAGCCACGGTCTCTGCGGTCTCTGCGGCATGCGGGAATGCGATGAACCCGATCACCCCATCCATCACAAGATCACTGTTCGACCCTGCCCGGTTCGACCAGAAAAATCGCGGGGAAATAAGGATTTGGCGGTTCACAGGTTTTGCCGTAATCCCAGATTCCCAACTACCCTCCCTCGGCCACGCCCGCACTACTACGTCATACATCCGTACGGCGGCCTGCAGTGGTAGTTGCTTGGCTCGTTTACTTGGTTTGGTGGGGAACCAGATGTGTGACCACCCAAGTTTGACGGCATGTGCATCCGTATACGTATACAGGAAACGGAGATATCCCCTTACGTCCGTGTCCCGCGGATCCGTGTGGTAAGAACCGTTTGAGCACCGCCGGGAAGAACATACAGCGGGCGGAATCATCGTCCCTGTGGGGCCTGATTACATTCAAAGGTGGAAGTTCCGACCTCGGTGGAAAGAGACCCCGGGGAGCAACAGAGGGTCGTATCCCAGAAATCTGACATCCATCAGTGCTGGTGGGGGGAGGGGTCGACTTCTGGTTTCGGGAAAAGCCTACCGGAAGAATAATGCTGCCGGCGGATTCTTGGAATCCGTCCAAAGGTTATCCCAAGACGGGGATCACAGAGACCCATCACCACTATCATCACCTATGATCATAGGGACTCCATGGGATCACGGGGTACGGGGCTCGGCCGGCATACGCGGGTGTGTCGGTCTGAACGGTCTCCGTGGTTTGCTCCCGTTTGAGGTGAGCTGAAAGGGCGGAATCTTGCCCTTCCGTTTTTGGATCTGGAGTTAAGACGTAAGATAACTCCCGATGGCGTAGGATGATACGATTAAGCCGTCTCTGCACCTGAACCGCACTGAATAGACTGGGCGTTTGCGAAGTCCGAAAGGCGGGACACGGTGCGTTCCTCTCGATGACACGAGGCCTTGATGAGCACCAGGACGGGCGATAGAAGAGCTGCTGGAAAAGACCGCTGATGGAAATAATCCGACAGCTATCCCGATACCTTTGCCGGGGTTTCAAACGTTCAACTTCAAGCATAGAATACAGGTGATCATTCTAGTCTCCAGCCAACCGGCGAGCGTCGATGATCTTATCGCTCACGGCCACCCGCGCGTGTGCTCGCCCCCGCTGATCCCGTATCCATCTTATACGTACAATCCCCACATCGCGAACACTTTTATCAACACCTTGGATCTCTACAGGCTCACTGCGGATCGACTAGGCCACGGTGTAAAGGTCGATATCTTGCAGGGAGTGGCTGGCAAGCCGGGATCAAAGGAAGACGGAACGGGACGGGGTCGGTTGAAAGGATGACGCGGTCACTGATCCGCCTCCGTAGAGGATAACTTTGCTCACACAACTTGACGACGGGATTGGCCGCGCCACTTTTGTCTGATCATGAGGACACAAATAGGAATCAGATCCAGAGGGTCGAGCTGTCTATTATTGTGAATTGTGGAAGGCACGGCGCACAGTTCACGGGGACGACGGATGTATTGTAGCGGTAAGAGAAATGGACGCCGAACAAAACCCTCGGAACGCAAAGATGGAAGATGGTGGCGCTGTGTCCACAAGGCCTCTCGGAGGGTTAAATATTGAATCGTTGGGGATGATGGTCAGTGTGTGGCACGCGTGGTACTTATCAATACGCAGAGTCACCCCTGTGAGTAGAAATCCTACGGAGGTGGGTAGAGTTCACTTCCGGGTGCCTTCGGGTCGGAGTAAAGGTACCTCCCCCACCGATGGAGGGATCTGGAGAAGAATCAGCCGGCGGGGCAGGACCGACGCGCTATGCATGGTACTCACCTTCGCGTCGTATTGTGAACGCCTCGCTTCAAAACTGGGAGGATGTCACCGCGGGTGAGAGATTTTGCGGAGGAGAAAGCTTGGATCCAAGACCATCCAGAGACCCCCAGAACCGTCCTCCTAACTGTCAAAACTCCGTTACACTACGGACACGAGGCCGAGCAGCGACAAACACACACACACACGAGGCCGAGCAGCCTTCTCACCTTTCTCCTGCCTCGGGCGCCAAGCATGCATGCCCGATTGAAAATTCGGTTAACCGCAATTTCTCTCCCATTTACCGTAAGTGAACGGCGGTGAGTTACGGTTGAAGCAAAAAGCCGCAAAGCGGGTCAAAATGAGGTGCGGCGGCATTCCACGAGGTCGAGGCGCAGAGGCGGAGCAAGCCAACTTTCGACGACAGAGCGGCCAATTGCGCACCGGGAACCGATGAAGACAGGGGGGAAACACCCGATTGGACAGCCTCGGCCGACCCCATCGAAATCGTTTGAGATGTCCGTTTTTGGCCGCGGGGTCGAAGGGGAGGTACCAAAAGGCAATCGCGGGTTCCCGATTGGGAAAGACGCTTCTGAAAGTTCGAAGATCGGGCTGTCCGGATTTATCTCGTTGTCGATCCAACTCCGGCATGGGGAGAGGCGTATAGAGATCTATGCTTTACCCGCCCACGGGTGCACGTCTACACCTTCATTTGGCTTGGTTACCCGAACCACCCGTAGCGTCCAGTCGGAATCGCTCAAGGGGAAACACCCACTCCGTATCCTCGTTACAACCGAGATGACAGCGGAACCAACTCACCTACAATATTGCGTGCGGACTTGCATCATCCAATTCCAGTCTCTCAAACGCCCAGGTTCTTAGATCTTATCGATTATCTCGCTCTACCCTCCACAATCTCTTCGCTCACATCGCTCCGGTTGTGCGCATCCGTCGGTCGCTTGCCCGAACACCTGATCCATCAGGGTGATCTGGGATCCCCCCTCCACTTCCCTCAGTGGCGTTTTGGGTCGTATCCACCCGCATTGAGGGGCGTGGTGGCTTGCAGGTCACGGTACCTATAGTACCTGTGCCCCCGAGGACCAGTCCCCAGTTGATAGTTACCGTACAGTCCGTCGGGACGCATATGGCCCCGTTTGCAAGTATATGCAGCCACATTTTATCCCATGCGCGTTCGCTATACACCCTCGACAACCCTTACCCAAAGCCAAGACAATTCCCATGAGTCAAAAACGCACTTGAAACTCGCGTCCATACAATCCGATCGAGCGACGCACCTCTGACATGTGTTTATCGACCTCGCCAGTCCCCACGATCCAATCACAAGGTCCTCCAGGATATGTAGCCGGACAACCTATGACACTTCGATGAAAAAAGAAAGAAAAGAAATCATATGTCATGACGCACATGAAAGAGCACCGTTTGAAACTTATCGGATTGACACTGATCCGCCCTCGCCCAATGATTCACCGTTCCACAATCGCACCCACCATCTGCGTTGTGTATATACATACCGCACCGC
>Ga0307515_10007648_pt1 | contig 21314 bp, 30 predicted proteins | sample 17_EM_MG_FD_194513 | JGI IMG/M metagenome (GOLD analysis project Ga0307515, IMG submission 194513) | Populus trichocarpa ectomycorrhiza microbial communities from riparian zone in the Pacific Northwest, United States - 17_EM | ecosystem: Host-associated > Plants > Roots > Unclassified | place...
CGAGATGAATCCCTTTATACGGTCCCGATCCAACGACATGCGTCGATTTATAACCGATGTCGGCATCTTTGCCCTAGCCTTCCCCTTTCCTTTGCTGCTGCCCTTTGGTGCCATCGCTGTGAGTTGACAATGAATCTACATCCGAAACGTTAGCAGTATGATACAGTTGCATGTAGCGGAAGGAAGCCCAGAGGGAAAGTACAAAGTTGTGTAGGTTATTGAGGGTGTTTTGGAACGAGAGGCGTTGTTTTGTGCAAGTCACGTGAGGTCGAGATCAGGATGCTGTCGGTGTGTATAATACGAGAGCAAAAGAGAATGGAGGTGTAGGTGGGAAGAAGGGATATATATACTCGACTTCCGGCGATTTCTTAGTTCAAGGTTCAACTTGTGAGTTTTGTTGGTTAAGGAACACAAAACGGCGCAGCCTTCATCCTGCCGCAACACCACGCACCTCATGAACGACAAGCCTCCAGACGAGATTTAGTACTCGCTGTGAGGACAGTTTGCAACGCCGGGCGTTGCGTTTGCATCACACATCATTTTTACCGCTCAGACCTCGTGCATCTCGGAGGAAACTGAGTAGTTCTCAGTTTGTCCCAACTGTGTAACCATCCAACACGGCTACCAACGCCTAGCAGTGGAACAAGCACACGCATCTGATGTCATAGGATAGAGAATACGGCATTGTTCGCTTTGTGATGCTTTTAGCTCTGCCAACGTGGGATTTCCACCGGGAAGCTGAAGATATTCACAATCCATCGTTCGAAGTATTGTGCCAAGAACGAGTGCAATATGATGATAATCGCGCCAAGATGGCATAAACACCCTTCAAGCGGTGCAAATAGACCTTCAAACGTTGCTGTAACAGTGAATATCAATGCTCAGTTTAATCTGAGTTTAATCTGATGGCAGTTAACCCCATAATTGAATGCTTCTGAAGGGATCTCGTCCCCGAGTATTGTCAGGGTTTAGAGTGTAAAGCGGTCTACACTGCGGCTCCCGTTTTTGTCGAATGCGTCCATGGTCACTCGAATAGGAGTCTACCTCGCCTGCCGTTGCATATGCATGCAGAGGATATTATTCCTACCTTCTTAACGTCCAACATCTATATCGGAATATGCCTTCCCAAAGCACTCACCCTGACACGACTCCGGTGGTACGAAATGTTCGAAGTCTTGCTAATCGTCAGAATCAACAAAAGCGTGGGCCTTCAGGGAATTCTCGACTTCCTCCTCCTAAGAGACGCGTTTCCGTACCGTCTGGCGAGAGGGATTCCTCTCAAGGAGGGAGTTCCGTACGCTCTACAATCCAAGGTCAGAACTCCACCCCCTCATCTTCGCTGAACAATTCTCACGTTGCAGATATCACACAACGCGTGACTTCCACCCCGTCCGCTACACAGTGACTGTGAATAATTACTCCAACCGCCACGCCGGGTACAAGCAGTCGTAACACACCACCTCCCAGCGGAACCATACAGACAGACTCAACGCGTCGGGTTGTATCCAGCCCAGCATCCGGCATTGCTAGCACTCACACTCCTCTCAGCGGTCTGGAAAACCTGGCTACCCCCATCCCGAATCCAGAAGCCCGCGCGATCATTACAAATCCACTGCGAATGCGAGCTACCGAAAAGAATCAGAGACAGAGGCAGTGGCAATTGCAACTGCAGGCGGTGTCTACACCTCGATCAATGGTCTCCGGCAGTCGCAGCATCCATCGATTTGGTCACTCCGACATGACGCGTCTTGTATTTGCAACGGGCAGGCTCCTGGAGCTCTATATGTGGAACAGATGGCCTTTTATGAGTGCAAGCGATATTGAGACAGTAAGTTATGCAACGCGACGCATTGCGAAAGCATTAGCTGAAGCCCCATACTGGCAGATCATAGAGACGTACTGGAACACCGCTATGCAGCAAAACAACATTTGGTCCATAGCATTCGAGACATGCACAAAGGAGATCGTGAAAGAGGTATGCTTAATCAACGGCCCACGGTGGATATTACCCGCTCAAACCGGTACTAGGTTCGCGCACAAGTCGATAAGGTTAAATCCCATTTTATTCAATCAGTGAGGGACAACATTGCAGAGCTTTATGATCTCCACCGCGTTGAATCCGCCACAGAGCGTTTGGAATTCATTGATTCCCTTCTGGCAGACAATAAGTATCTTTTTCCGGTAGCAGAGCGTGTGGAAGGTGGTGTACGCGGTCCAAATCCAATGCAGAGAGAGTCGAAAGCTGATAACGAATTGCTCGCGTCCACTTAACTTCCTGGCGGAAGCAATCCCGCGGTGTATCTACATCAAATTTTATCATCGGGCGAATAACCGCGGTAAGTGTGCTGATGCATTCTATAATTCCATGATTAACGAGAAGGACGGTCATATACCCTCGTCACTGATCATGTTTACATGCACCGCGTTGTGCCATGCTCTCCTGCAGTGGCAAAAGAACAAAGGTGTTCATCCGAAAGCTTCCAAGTCAAAGCTGAAAGCGGACAGACCTGATCGCTCGAACTACTTCAACCACAAGAATGACGGTGGTAAGATCGCATCCTGCTGCGCTGTAACGGGTCGCAAGTTGTTAACCTCGCCTGGCGTTGCAAACACGTATACGTTCTTGATGAATACCTGGAACACACTACCGGAGAGCTACCAACAGAGGGTGTATAACAACACTATTGCTACAGTCAAGCGTCAGATCCAACAGGCGGAGAACCCAACGCCTGCCGTGGTGATCAGCGTGGAAGCAGCTCGTGTTGACAATGCTATTCTTCTTGATTATTTGGCCTCCGAAGTGGCGCTTGAGGAGCCTGAGATGGGAAGCACTGACCCAAACATCCCGATAGACAACAATTGCACGGATGACCAACTTCATTTCGGGAGGCCAGGGGGCAGCGGGGATTACGAAGATGAAGGTGATGAAAGTGACGATCGCGATGCCATCCCCACCGCCAGCCGGCGAGGACGGCCTTCGACGGAACTCGAGATGTTTGACCTGGGAACCAGTGATGTCGACGGGTATGAGGGCGAGGATGGCGATGATGCGGACGCGGACGCGGATGAGGAGGAAGAATCATCGCAAGTCGAGGATGGATCAACGCAGAAAGTGGAGGACTGACATGGGACCCAGTGATGTCGACGGGTATGAGGGGGAGGATGGCGACGATGCGGATGCGGATGAGGAGGAAGAAGCATCGCAAGCCAATGATGGATCAAAGCAGAATGTGGAGGAGTGAGGGCATAGTACTAGAGAGTGTGAAGATTAGCCTGTATATTTCAGACCTGTAAAATACGATAATGGCGAAGCAAATGCAACGGCAAGCGAGGTATCCGAAGCGAAGACTGTATTGCAATATTTGACAAAATCTCAAAGCTAAACATATATGGGGCGAGTGCGGCATCCGATATATTATGGCAATAGCGGAGAGGTAAAATGTGGCTATCGGCCGAAGAAAGGCATAAACATCGCCAGGCTTTGTGTGAACGGCTACAGCATAACTGGAGCCCCTGCGAAGAGTGTAACACACGTGTCATTCTGATGGTGCGTATACCGGGCGCATAGTAATGGAGGTGAGTAGGGAATGCGACCCGTCGCCTGGGTGACGGGTAGCGTGTAATTCTCCGTCAGAGGGTTCGAGGTTCCATCAGAGCCGTCAGAGTCGTCCGGAACACCTGGGTGTTTCAGACGGAGACTAGGGTTGTTGCTGATGTGGTAAGCAGGCAGGGATAACCAGATTGCATTATACTTGTCGAGCCGTTCTTGCCTCTTCATGAAGTGGAAAATCCACTTCTGGAGGTGGTCAAGCATGCCGATCTGCATTGTATGGAGGAGGTCGGGCTTCGGGAGATCGCTCACAATACAGGGAATATGTTGAAACACATTGAATCCTCGGTGAACATGGCGCGACCAGAGTTCAGCATCCGCTGCCTTGGTGTTGGCATCGATGAGCATTCAATAGAGGTTGTGATCCCGCCGGGGGTGTTCCTTGTCAGGATTCACATAATCTCCAAGTTCGTTCTTTGGACACTCGCACCTAAAACAGTCATGCCGCTCGAGATGATGTAGGTTGCTATACTCTGGACAATCCGCATGCGATGCTGCTAAACCCGGTTTGCAACGCCCGAAGTTGCCATCTGCACAGAGAACGTTGTAATACCCACTCCCAGCGCTGGGATTTTGTTTAAAGGTGAGTCGCTGGAGTAGCCGCTGGAGTAGCTGCTGGAGTACTTCGTTCAGCACCTCTCGGTGTGTTTGCCTGCTGCTCATCCGGCCGCTTCTCAGGAATATTGCGGTTCTCAATTGGAATCAGTAGGAGTGCGACAATTACGACGCTGTGCGTGGAGGGCGTCTGGCGGATCTTCGAAGATAGATTGCCAATTGTCATATATACAGGCCACTGTTTCATGTCGCCAGCAAAATTCGAGAGATGCGTTCTGTCGGACATGAAGATCAAGGGAACCAGTGTATCCCCCACTCTGAACGTTGACTAAACATCGATTAGCATGTTATTATCCTGGAGTATCTCTCCTTTCCTGTGTCACCCACCACCAGTCTGCAGTGTGAATTTCGGTATAGAGGCGTTTCGGGGGCGCCTTGCTCTTAAAGCACTGCTGAGGGGCGATAATGAGATGCTTGGCGTAGGCTGGCTGCCGCATCAACCATCTCATGTTTTTGATGATGTCTCTACTGCAGTATTTGATACGGCGTTGGTGATTGTCATTCCATCTCATATCCTCGAGAGTGTGTAGTTCCCACTCCCCGGGATCCTGATCATCTGGCATGCTAGCCACGAGCTGCTGGACGCCATCACCGTTTTTGAAGCTTGGGAAACGCAGAGCGGTGTTTTCTTCCCTCAGCACGTTGTCATAGTACATCTTCATGCCCTTCTGCTTGATCCCACACTGAATATATTTGTACTCTTCACGCGTCGCAAATCGATAGTAGGGATTGTATTGGAGGTTCGTCTCAAGGCAGCCCTGACCATCATGTTCCCATGGCTCAGCAATGTAATCAATCAGCGAAGCGCCGGCGCCAGGGTATATTTCCGTCCGCGGCAGAGGTGGCGGTGGTTGAGACTCCGTGTCTGCGATGTGTTCAACGTGTTCGATGTAGGGAAACGCGTTCAAGTCTTCGGCGGAATCTTTGTTAGCGTTGAATTCTCGACACTGAGCAGGTTCAACACGTCGGGGCGCGCTGCGAACAGTCAGATTCCTCTGAAGGTGTTCAGGATGGTGAAATTTGATATGTTTAAGTCGCCAGCTGTTTGATGTGTATTTGTTTTGGAATGAAAGTTCGGGGCAACGGAACGGGGTCTTCGCTGGCATTGTGGATGACACGCGAGGAGTGGAGTATTCACTGTAGAAAGGGATGAAAGTTGGTGCTGGGCCTGAGCAGTCTGGTGTGGGTATAAGCTCACGATACTTGAGAGATTTATTGAGCCTCAACACCATCGCAAGGAGGTTCCATACACGCCGGGAGTTGCAAAAACACTGCATTCACGATGTCCCATAATACTATGAATAAAATACAACCAATAAAATCAAACCAATACAAAACCTATAAATAAAATAAACCGTGAGCGATCCAAAAACCTCGCGACGCGTGTAATAATCTATGCCTGAGATAAATAGATTAGAACAGAGGAAACGGTCAAGACAAGAACCCGACCCTAACCTGAAGGCAACGACCATCGCATCCTCTGCAACGCGAGGACTGGTTCACTCCTCGCCTACCGAGCCATCCGGGCGTGCCTCAGGGAGAGGGACATCGGGGAGAGGGACATCGGGGAGACTGTCGCCACCTGCCGATTCAATCAGCAGCTGCTGATCCACATCCACATCCGAGGTGTTTCCAGCTGCCTCAGCTTCTCGCTGAGTTGGCACCGCTGGGCGAAGTTTTTGCGGCGTCACAAGCCTCAAATGCTCCAGCCCACTGATGGGATGAGTCTCCGGAGTTCGTGGTCGTGGGCGAGGGTCCGGGGTTTGTGGCCGTGGGGCAGACGCGTGAGGTTGTGGCCATGGGGTATGCTCGCGCATCTCCTGGCATTGCTCAGGTAGCATGATTGGCTGATCGTCTACCATGATATCTACATCGTCAGCCGATGTATTTACCATCTCTCCCTGGCCAATCGTCCGAGGTTCTTTGCCATTATCCTCACCTTATCCTCCTCTTCATCCTCATCCACCTCCTCCTCCTCCTCCTCCTCATCTTCCTTCTTTTCATCTTCCTCCTCTTCACCGTCACCGTCCATTTTCATATCCACATTGCCGTCTAAATCCATGTCGTCCGGTGCGTCCACATCACCCTCCATGCGCCTATCCACATCAAGATCAAGTTGTGAGTCATATTCGCCGTCGGACTCGGTAGAGTCGGTATCATCATCTGAGGAAATTGACACGGCGGGCGATGCTTCCGGCTCAAAATATACCCGCTCTAGTCAGCCCTCTGTGTCCGAGTCTGCCCATACAGTTTAACAATACCTTGCCGTATACCGTTTCCCTTCCCCTTCCGCTACCTGATCCTCTCCCCATCCTTTGTTCCCTTCCCTTTCCCGGTCCCTCTCTCACCGCCCTGCGTGTCCTCCTCACCCTCGCCGTCGTGATTGTCATTGTGATCGCCAGGACAGCTCCGTCCACCGCTCAGCGCTCCCGGATCCGCCCAGGTCTCATTATCATCATCCTCGTCGATTATCTCATCCCAATTCAGTGGTCTAACGGCCACGAAGTCGCCTGGCTTGTACTGCCGGCAGCTTGGTGGCTCAATCTTTGCCCTGAGATCATCGCTACCATACCATGAGAAATGCTCACTGGTGCGTTTATTCATTCCCGAGCTGGTTGTCTGCGGATTGGAGCAATCGACTCGATCCCTGAAGGAACGGGGGTTGCCCCACCTCCAATTGTTCATTTGCTCACGGGTTTTGTCAAACATTTGCCCCATATACGAGCGGAAGGCTGCCCACCACTCCCGAAAAGGTGAACTGCTGCTTCTGCGGTGCGGACGGATCACCTGCAATTGTGAAAAGTGGCGAGTCGTGACTGGATCAAGAAGGATTATATCATAAAAGAGGTCCCAGGCTCTCTCATCCTTGATGCCGCAAACATTGTATATCCGTATGAGTCCACGGATGCGATCGGAGATGAATCGATTTAGACAGTCCCAAGAAAATGACAGGCCTCAATGTATACCCGATGTCGGCATTTTTGCCCTATCAGTTGCCTTCCCCATTCCTCTGCGGCTGCCCTTTGGTGCCATCGCTGCGAGTTGAAAATGAATCTACATCCGAGGTGTTAGCATTATGATACAGTTGAATGTAGCGAAAGGAAACCCAGAGTGAACGTATAAAGTTGTATTGGTTATTGGGTGTGTTTTGGAACGAGAGGCGTTGTTTTTTGCAAGTCACGTGATGTCGAGATTAGGATGCTGTCAGTGTGTATAATACGCGAGGAAAAGAGAAAGGAGATGTAAGCGGGAAGAAGTGATATATATACTCAAGTTCTGGCGATTTCTTGGTTCAAGGTTCAACTTGTGAGTTTTGTTGGTCAAGGAACACAAAACGGCGCAGCCTTCATCTTGCCGCACCACCAGGCACCTCATGAATGACAAGCCTCGAGACGAGATTTAGTACTCGCGGTGAGGACAGTTTGCAACGCCAGGCCTTGCTTTGGCATTTCATACCACTTTTGCCGCTGAGACCTCGTGCATCACGGAGCAAACTGAGTAGTTCTCAAGTTGTTCCAACTGTGCAACCATCCAACAAGGCTACAAACGCCTAGCGGTGGAAAATGCAGACGCAACTGATGTCATAGGATAGAGAATACGTCATTGTTCTCTTTGCGATGCTTTCAGCTCTGCCAAAGAGGGATTTCCACTGGGAAGTTGAAGATATACACAATCGATGGTTCGAAGTATTGTGCCAATAACGAGTGCAATACGATGATAATCGCACCAAGAAGGCATAAACACCCTTCCAGCGCTGCAAATAGACCTTCAGACGTTTCTGTAACAGTGAATATCAATGCTGAGTTTAATCTAAGTTTAATCTGAGCTTAATCTGATGGCAATTCACCCCATAATTGAATGCTTTGGAAGGGATCCCGTCCCCGAGGATTGTCACGGTTTAGAGTCTAGCGCGGTCAACAGCGCGCCTCCCGTTTTTGTCGAATCCCTCCACGGTCGCTCAAATAGGAGTCTACCTCGTCTGCCGTTGCATATGCATGCAGAGGATATTATTCCCACAGCCTTAACGTCGAACATCCATATCAGATGATGCCTTCCCAAAGCCCTCACCCTGTCACGTCTCCGGTCATACGAAATGTTCGAAGTCTTTCTAATCGTCAGAATCAACAAAAGCGTGGTCCTTCGGGAAATTCTCAACTTCCCCCTACTTAGAGACGCATTTCCGTACCGGCTGGCAAGAGGGATTCCTCACAAGGAGGGAGTTCCATAGCCTCTACAATCCATGGTCAGAACTCCACACCCTCATCTTCGCTAAACAATTCTCGTGTTGCAGATATCATTCGAAGCTTGACTTCCACCCCGTCCACTACACCGCGATGGTCAATAATTACTCCAACCGCCACGCCGGGTACAAGCAGTTGTAACACGCCATCTCCCAGTGGAATCCCACAGACTGACTCAACGCGTCACGTCGTATCCAGCCCTGCATCCGGCATTGCTAGCACTCCAACTCCTCTCAGCGGTCTTGAAAACCTGCCTACCCCCATCCCGAATCCAGAAGCCTGCGCGATCATTACAAATCCACTGCGAACGCGAGGTACAGAAAGCAATCAGAGACAGAGGTAGTGGCAATTGGAACCGCAGGTGGTGTCTACACCTCGATCAGTGGTCTCCGCAAGTGGCAGCAACCATCGATTTGGTCACTCCGGCATGACGCGTCCTGTATATGCAACGGGCAGGCTCCGGCAGCTCTACATGTGGAAAAGACGGCCGTTTATGAGTTCAAGTGACTTGGAGACGGTAAGTTGTGCAACGCGACGCGTTGCGAAAGCATTAGCTGAAGCCCCACCCTGGTAGATAATAGAGACGTACTGGAACACCGCAATGCAGCAAAACAACATTTGGTCAATAGCATTTGAGGCACGCACAAAGGAGATCTTGAAAGAGGTATGCTGAAGCAATGGCCCACATTGGATATTACATGCTGAAACTGGTACCAGGTTTGCGCACAAGTCGATAAGGTTAAATACCATTTTATTCAATCAGCAAGGTACAACATAGTAGAGCGTTATGATCTCCACCGCTTTGAATCCACCGCAGAGCGTTTGGAATTCATTGATTCCCTTCTGGCAGACAATAAGTATCTTTTTCCTATAGCTGAGCGTGTGGAAGGTGGTGTACGCGGTCCAAATCCAACGCCGAGAGAGTCGACAGCTGCTAAACAATGGCTAGCGTCCACGTTACATTCTGGCGCAAGCAATCCCGCGGTTTATCTACATCAAATTGTATCATCGGGCGAATAACCGCGGTAAGTATGCTGATGGATTTTACAATTCCATGATTGACAACAAGGACGGTCATATACCCTCGCCACTGATCATGTTTACCTGCACCGCATTGCGCCATGCTCTCCTAGAGTGACAAAAGAACAGAGGTGTTCATCCTAAAGCTTCCAAGTCAGAGCTGAAAGCGGACCGACCTGATCGCTCGAACGACTTCAACTGCAAGAATGCCGGTGGTAAGATCGTATCCTGCTGCGCTGGAACGGGCTGCAAGTTGTTAACCTCGCATGGCATCGCAGACACATATACATTCTTGATGAATACCTGGAACACACTACCGGAGAGCTACCAGCAGAGGGTGTATAACGACACTCTTGCCACAGTCACGCGTCAGATCCAACAGGCGGAGAACCCAACGCCTGCCGTGGTGATCAGCGTGGAAGCAGGGCGTGTCGAAAATGCTATTCTTCTTGACTATTTGACCTCCGAAGTGGCGCTTGAGGAACCTGAGATCGGAAGCACTGACTCAAACATCCCGATAGACAACAATTGCACGGATGGCGAACTGCATTTCGAGATGCCAGGGGGCAGTGGGGATTTCGAAGATGAATGTGACGAAACCAATGCCATCCCCACCGCCAGCTGGCGACGACGGGCCGCTACTGAACTCGAGAGGTTTGGCCTGGGAACAAGTGATGTCGACGGGTACGAGGGCAAGGATGGTGATGATGCGGATGCGGATGAGGAGGAAGAAGCGTCGCAAGCCGAGGATGGATCAATGCGGAATGTAGAGGACTGAGGGTATAGTAGGTTTGACCTGGGAACCGGAGATGTTGGCGGGTATGAGGGCGAGGATGGCGCCGATGCGGATGAGGAGGAAGAAGAATCGCAAGCCGATGATTGATCAACGCAGAATGTGGAGGACTGAGGGCATAGTACTAGAGAGTGTGAAGATTGGACAGTATATTTCAGACATGTAAAATACGATAATGGCGAAGCAAATACAACGGCAAGCGATCTATCCGAAGCGAAGACTGTATTGCAATAAGTGGCAAATCTCAAAGCTAAACAAATAAGAGTGCGGCATGCGGCTATCGGCAGAAGCAAGGCATAAATGTCGCCAGGCGTTGTGTAAACGGCTACTGCATAACTGCAACCCCTGCGAAGAGAGTAACATACGTTTCGTTCTGATGGCGCGTATACGTCATCACATTCGGGACGAAAAGTAAAGGAACCCTGACGCCAGAGCGGCGAGCGTAATATACAACGCGACAAGTCGCAAGAATAAGGAGCATGGTATAATAGCTGCCACAAGGGAGGTATGCAATGCGACCCGTCGCTTGGGCGACGGGTCGCGTCTGATTCTCTGTCAGAGGGTACGAGGTTCCGCCAGAGCTGTCAGAGCCGTCCGGAACACCCGGGTGTTTCGGACGGAACCTAGTCTTGCTGCTGATGTGGCTGGACATCCAGAGTGGGCAAACATGTTTGATCCCCTGGATAGGCAGTATGACTGGAATGATATGCGGAAACAGGAAGAGTGGTATGTACGAAACTGCCATAGTTGTCAACGCTCTAGGACCTCGTGGCATGAGACGTTTGGAGTCCTTCGGCCTGTATCTGTCCCAGGGAACCCATGGGAAGAAATTTCGATTGATTTCGTGGTTGGATTACCTGAGTATGAAGGGTTTGATGCGGTTTGGGTGGTGGTGGATACACTCTCGAAAATGAGACGTTTCATCCCATGCCATACAACTATAGATGCAGTCGGATTGGCGAAGTTGTTCCTCCGAGAAGTTGTACTCTTACATGGTCTCCCTAGGACAATCATTTCGGATCAAGGATCTCGGTTCGCTTTACCCTTCTGGGGACAGATTTGTAGTCGACTTTGGATTGATCGACTGATGTCAACAGCTTTCCACCCACAAACAGATGGTCAGACCGAATAAATGAATGCTGAGATGGAACAGTATCTTCAGGTGTTTGTAAATCATCAACAGGACGACTGGGTGCAGTGGCTACCCCTTGCTGAGGTTGCTGCTAATATTGGAGTATCTGAGTCAACGAAGTATACTCAATTCTTTGCAGTTCAGGGCGTGGATCCACGGATGTCATTTGGTGGGGAATCAAAGAAGGCACGAGATCAACGACGGTGGGAAGCAGATGAAGTTCAAGTCACGATGCAAGAGGTTCATGAACCCCTGCGAGTTGAGATGAGATGGAGACAAGTAGTACAGGAAGTAGGTGCAAATCGAGGACGTGTCCCCGCACCCAATATACAAGTTGGATCTAAGGTATGGATGGACGTGCGCAATATACGAACTACCCACCCCACTTGAAAGTTGGATTGGAAACCCCTGTGACGTTTCCAAGTGCGAAAGGAAGTCTCCCCCTATAATTATGAGTTAGAACTACCTGCGTCGTTCCGAATTCAGCGAGTGCAACCTGTTTCGCTTTTGGACCCAGTTGTTGAGGATCCATTGGAAGGACTGGAAGTGCTTCCCCCTCCCCCTGTCGAAGTTGATGAGGAAGAGGAATATCAAGAATTGAGTGTCGAGGATAGCTGGATGGATCGGAATCAATTACAGTATCTCATCCAGTGGAGGGGTTATGATTCCCTTACTTGTGAGCCGGCGAAAGTTGTCGATGGGTTGCAGGCGGTGGGAGAGTTCCATCAGCTATATCCAGGGTAACTTGGACCATTGAAGAATGTTCTCGGAGGACCTCGAACCTAAAGGGGGGGATAATGTCACGGCGCTGGAAGATACGAGGGTACTTGTGGATAATGGTACAGACATGGAGAGGGTGTGGAAGGAATTGTGTTACGGAAATGAGGAGACATTAGGAGACACCGACGAAGCGGCGAGATGGTGGCGGTATAATTTCGTCAGATAAAGAAGTGGTCTGAGGTGTTGCGACGTCAGACGATGTGGCGTGGTTGTTACGATAGGAGTGGTGTTGTTGCTGTGTAAGATCATGCGATAAGGTGCAGATGGTACATCGAAGCATGCGGGATGATTTGAGGGTGGCAGATGAAGATACGAGGGTACTTGGGGATAATGGCAGAGACACAGAGAGGGTGTGGAAGGAATTGTGTTGGTGGTGTGTAAGATCATGAGAGAAGGTTCAGATGGTACATCGAAGCATGAGGGATGATTCAAGGGCAGCAGACGAAGGGTATGTAAAGAGAGTGTTGTTGGCATTGGAGGGTTTCCTCTTCTTCTCTCCTTACTCGTTCTCTTGTATAGCAGAGCAAGTTACAACTTTGAACCAGCTTCGACTATTGTCTTGTCTTGATTCCTCGACACAAACTTTGAGCACTTGGTTTTGTTTCAATATCACATTATTTGTTACCATTATCACCTACGCCCCATCCCACCAGTTACACCACCCTGACTTCTTTTCCACCTGCAAAGGAATCCATGTACTATGCTCTCTATCCAAAGTGGGGAATGTATTCCTGGCACCTTTCAGCAGAGGGGGAGGCGGGTGTACTTGGTAACTAGCCAGGTAGGCAGTGTGGGCAAGGCAGATTGTGTGGCAGGAGATAGCCAAGTGATATTTTGTGAAGCCAGAAAGTCCAAGGAACAATTCATTGTTGATGGGCATCCAGTTTGCAGATTGTCATGCACAATGGAGAGAAGGAAGTCAATGTGGTCTACATTGTACTCATAGTTAGCTGAATGATCTTGATTGATTATAAGGCTATTCATGAGGGCTGTCTCTACAATCCATTAGACAAGTGGATACCAAGTCAATCTGCATATAGCTTGTGACTCATTATCTGCTTGATATTCGTCATCCACACCCAGCATGTACTGGTTGTCGGCATCAGCAATAACTGGTATGTCAGGCTCATTCTAGCATATTGCCAGAAGAGGAGAGAGAATTGCTCCACTCGTATTGGTACTCTTGTTGCCTGGATGGTTTCTTATTCCCAGTTCCAGTGAAGCCTCACCACTTTAAAGGTGGATTGTAGATATCATGGTAACAAGAGAACAGCCCATTCATAGCAAGATTGCAACACTATCATGATCAGCTCCACTAAGAAATTGGTAGGGCAAGTTGGCAGTTGTCTCAACCTTTAGCTTTTTGTGAAATTCTCAGAACTGCTGGGTGCATGCTCCACATGCTCCAATCCCCCACTGACAGAGCTCTACCTGTATATAAAGTGTTGTAAAAACATTGTCCACATATACATGGAAGGAGAGCTTTCAATGTTTCCAGTGTAAACATCATTTCAAGTTGTGACCTATTTTTCGTGGATCTGGAAGCCGTGATAGACAAGATGCAAAATCACCAGGGTCTTCTCCTACTACCTTCGATGATGGGTGGAACTCTCAGACCTAGCCCTTGCCTGGTATGCTACACAATGTATATTCTTGATTTCTGGACTTGTTGGAACTCTATGTAATGGGAGTAGCCCAGTGTATGAATCGAATTGTGGTTCTATCAATAGTAGAATTACTGTTAGGTGTTCAGTACTGGTGCAAAATTATCGGCACCAGCTCTAGTAGATTGTTCACCTTTGAAGGCTAACAAGACAAGCCTTCACATGTTTCAGTTGGGGAAAAGTATGCAGAAATATGGGAGAAGTAGCAAATTTCTACACAGTGAGTCTTGTCAAGATAGGCTGCTGGTGGTAATCCCTTATTGAAAAGGTAAACACCATCCTTCTTCCAGAACCTCTTGGGAGGAACTCCAATATGACACATATGAATTTGAAGTTGCAATTATAGTTAAAGCTTCTGAGCTATCACTGGGTACCACAAACATTGCTGCTCCTTCTCTAGTCTACAAACTTGCCACTGAGCATAAAACTTACTATTCCCTACAAGCTGTCTCATAATGGAGTTGGTAATACATACATTGAAGATGTGAATTGGAGCAGTGACATCCAAATTAGAGAATACAATGTGAATTCATTCCATGCTTTGTGTGGAGTGTTACTGGGGTGCGTGCCCTAAGTAACTATACTTGCTACCCTAAGTACGTACTAGATACATGACCGTAGGCTCTATAACAAACTTCTAACCTGTTGGGAGATAACTCAGTTTGGCGTTACAGACGTTTCCTCTCTCCTTTAGCCAATTTCTTTAAGAGCTTCTTCCCTGATCGCTGGCGGCGCAAAGGATCGCTCCTCGACCTGGGTGACACTGGCTTAACAGGATGTTCTGTCGCTGACGCAGGCAACTTACATGACTCAAACGCCTGGCTATGTTTTTCTGACTGCTGAAGGAATATATTGTTCTCCTTAAGGACTGTGTCCAATCTCCTCCGATCGTCAACAAGGCTACAGTCCGAACAATCCTGAATCTGAGCCATCCGGTCCGGATGTGTGTGAGCGGCTGAAATGTTTAATCGAGTATCTTCCTGAAGGTCGCTGGGTTCTTCAGATATAACTTGCTCCACAACATTGTCTTGTTCCCTTAGATTAGGAATATACACAATCAAACCTGATTCTAATCCGATAATCGAAGCTAGCCACCAAATGCACTGAGCCACCAGGATGTATCGATTTGTCTTGGCGTATGCTATAATCTTTTAGAGGCAGAATATGATAACGTCATTGTCATTTTCGAATTTAACAGTCATTCGTAAGATATAGCTTCTTCTAGGGTGTAAGGCTGCCGCTACACATAGCTAATAAATTCTTATCTGTATAGAATAATAGATATACGTATCATAAAGACGCAGTAATATATCAGATTGTTCTTCACTGGTAGGAATTGTAATTCGTCTTGCTGCTAGAGCCTGTCCTCCTTTCTTTGCTCCGAACATCATGATCTCTTCTATAGTCAGGTTTGCAATATCAACCCCTCCTGATAGCTTCTTATCTTGCACCTTACATTCTAACCAATGCGCCTTTTCCTGACTTGATTAAATCGCTCATGCAATGTGGTTGTAAAGTGTTATGCTCCTGATAAGAATCAGGCCACTCCTTAAACTAGATTAATCACTTCAACTTGGACATCTTGCAATCGTTCGAAGCTGTAGTTGGAACACCCATGATTATATTATGGGTGACACATCTCTTCCGTAATTATATCCCTCACGTATTAATCACTCATAGCTTTAATTGGTAACCCCTCCGATACTATGCCAATGTTCAGTCTGGATGCCCACATTTGTCATTATTCCTTCAGTTACATCATGCTTAGGCACTCTTTGCCGGGATGTGCTCCACTGGATCCAAACCCCAAAATGGGTAAGGCTGGAGAACCCACTTACTAACATTTTGATCATCAACTGCTGTGCCTATAAAATCCATGTCTCGCATAGTATCTGGAAATGAAAGACGATAGAAACTACTAGCACTGTCGATGATCTTGTCTATCATCCCAGTAAGGCATAGCAGCTGCAAGAACTCTTGCCAGCCTCAGCTGTCTGCAGTCATCTCACAACTAGTATGTTCCCCCGCTAAAGGGCATACCACATGACCTAAAGTGTAATGATTGCATCGGTGAAATGCATCCACACCTATTACTAAGTGTTACTACCGCTGCGAAGGGAGAACCACGAACAGGAAGGAACAATGTATTACAACTAGTCGAATATGGATAGTTCAAGATTATCTGACAATCTTTGGATCGGTTTTTGAGTGTTTTCTTACACCACTTGGCCAGTGATAAGCTGTGTTCAACCTTGGTAATTCAACATATAGTTCATCTGAAATGCTGAAATTATCGGAAAGGTTGAGTATTGGAGGTGGAGCTTCAGTTGTTGGTGAAGCTTCCACAGGTATCATGACAGGTCAGTGCTGCACCACTTCTGGGCATGGCCATGGTCAGAGGGAGGTGCTCATTGGCTCAGTGTGATCATGCATGATGTCATGCTTCCCAAATTGTTTGTTTGCTGATTTTGGAGAGGATGGTGGAGATGAGAGTATAAGTGGTGGGGGTAGGTAGTTGACAGTATGATTCCAAGGTCTGAGGGCTTCTCTGCTCAAGGTTGTTGTAGAGGGGTAGATGGAAAGTGGGAAGCTGGTTGCTGCTGGGCTGGGGAATGGTACTTTCACAATCTCCAAAGTACAGCGATTTATATGCAACACAGCTCCACAGAACTTGTCACACTGCCATAAGAATTCACAAATAGAAGCATCTACTAGTTATCTTTCAATGAAGAATAGTGTTTGGGGGGGGTTACGTGGGTGGCTGTGAAGTTAGAAGCAACCAGGTGCAGCACATGTGAAAGTGGGCCCTTCATGGGCCCACTACCAGCAAAAGGATGACTAATCACCCACAATCACTCATAGTATTTACAATGAAGCTTGTTGCATGATCCTGACCGAGCTGAGCTTCAGCTGAGCTGATGTCAGGGCACACAGCCGGTAGGGCATAAGCCACCCAACTACCTTGTATATATCTCGCGTCTTTCTCTTGCTCTCTAGTCTCTGTACCTAAGTCTATTCACATGGTGCTCCCCTCCATAGTTCAACAGGTTATGAGCCCGGTGGTCGCCACTCTATTTTGATCTTTATTCTTGAAATCTGTTACACAAATCTCACGATGTCGTCCAACCCTAACCCTTCGTCCTGTTCGTCCTCCACCTACAATCAGCTGGTGCCAAAGCTTACCGGTGCCAACTAAGCAACATGGAAAACGAAAATGGAGATGCTGCTTATCCGTGCAGGCCTCTGGTCCATCGTCTCTCAGCCCAAGTTATGCCTAACACCGACAACCGCTTCCGGTAGTGCCAGGAGCAGCCGTACTCGAAGCAACACTGCAGGCCCATCCTCCGATGATGACGCAGCGCAGAAGTTGGATGAAGATGCCGAGCGAGCAACAGCCTAGATATTCCTCTACCTAGATGAACGGGTCGAATGCCGTCTCCTCAACATTCGAAATCCTGTGGAGCTTTGGGGGAAGTTACAGACCTTCTATGAAAGGAAAGGATCCTCAGCCCGCTTCTATCTTTGGCAAAAGCTCTTCACCTTGCAGCTTGCTGACTATCGAAAACATGAAGGAAATGCGATGGAACTCTATCTTGATGCTTTCCGCTCAAATGTGCAACAACTTCGCAGCCCTGGTGACCTAGTCAGCAATGAAATTGAAGCATCAGCACTCCTTAATGGTCTCAACGATGGCTTTAAAAACTTTATTGTTTCAACTACCCAATCCATCCGCCAGACAGCGGATACCGAATTCGATGTAGAGCAATTCGTTAGTCAGCTCTGTGATGAGGACCGCCGATGTGCCTCTGGTCAAACCTCTACTGAGATTGGTCACCCCAAAACTCGATCAGCCCTTAATGTTCATGGCAAGAGACGATATCCGAGTCAGTCCAATAAACCTTGCCCAATCTGTAACCACTGTGATCGAGATGGCCATCAGCAAGATGTTTGCTGGGAACTACATCCAGAAAAGAAGCCAGACCGGCGCTCCAGGCGCCCGATACAGGGTAGTTCTCTCGTTGCACATGGTATTGCCGAGTATGACTGTGACCTGCTTTAAAAAGTCTGACTGCACTGTGCTGCGGGGCAATTCAATCTTAGCCTGTCTGCGCTGTGTTGTGGGGCCGCCATTCCTTTGCCTGACTGCGCTGTGCTGCGGGGCTGTGCATTCTATTTGTCATTTGTCTTTGCTCGTCTGCGCTGTGATGCGGAGCTATTCTGTCTTTGCTCGTCTGTGCTGTGATGCGGAGCTATCGTATCTTTTCTCGTCTGTGCGGTGATGCGGAGCTATTCAATCTTTGCTCGTCTGCGCTGTGATGCGCACCTATTCTTTGTCTTGGAGTTTCCGCCATGAGCGGCAGTCTTATCTTTTTTGAGTACTATCTTTTGTCTTTTGTCTCCGGGGATGTTGTAGGTTTCTGGGGAGTTTCCTGCATCACGGCTTTTACTGGCTGGCCATATGGGTCCTTCGTCCGTGGCTTTTATTGATGTTCTTGCTGCTTTTGAGGTAATTTGATGAAGCGCAGCAAGAGGGGAAGTGTTGCATGATCCTGACCGAGCTGAGCTTCAGCTGAGCTGATGTCAAGGCACACAGCCGTTAGGGCATAAGGCACCCAACTACCTTGTATATATCGCGCATCTTTCTCTTGCTCTCCAGTCTCTGTACCTAAGTCTATTCACACGGTTCTCCCCTCCATATTTCAACAAAGCTTATTGCATAACTAGATCTGACTGATGGCGGAGCAGACTGTTAGCCATACGGTACAAAGCACACCACTTTCTTGTACTATATATTTCTAGTCTGTCTTCATCTCTATCTCTTTACACTCTGTATCTAAGTCTATTCACACGGTTCGCCCCTCCATATTTCAACAGGTTATGAGCATGATGGTCGCCACTCTATTTGATCATAATTTATAATTGTTGAAATCTGTTACACAAATCTCACGATGTCGACCAACCCTAACCCTTTGTCCTACATATCCTCCACCTACAATCAGCTTGTGCCGAAGCTTACTTGTGACAACTACGTAACATGGAAAACAGAAATGGAGATGCTGCTTATATGCATAGGCCGCTGGTCAATTATCTCTCAGCGCGGGTTACACCCAACACCGACATCCGCTTCGGGTAGTGCCAGTAGCAGCCGTATTAGTAGCCACACTGCAGGGCCATCTTCCAATAACAATGCCGCAGCAGTTCAGAAGTGGGACACAGATGCTGAGCGAGCAGCAGCCGAAATATTTCTGTATCTAGACGAACATGTTGAACACTGTGTCCTCAATATTCGAAACCATATTGTGCTTTTGGGGAAGCTGCAGACCTTCTACGGAAGGAAACGATTCTCAGCCGACATCTATCTTTGGCAAAAGCACTTCACCTTACAGCTTGCTGACTATCGAAAATATGAAGGAAATGCGATGGAACTCTACCTTGATGCTTTCCGCTCACCTGTGCCGCAACTTCGCAGCTCTGGTGCCCCAGTCAGCAATGAAATCGAAGCATCAGCACTCCTCAATGGTCTTGACAATGGCTATGAAAGCTTGAGTGTTTCGGCTGCCCAATCCATCCGTCAGACAGCCGATGACGAAATCGATGTGGAGCAATTGGTCAGTCAACCCTCTGACGAGGACCGCCGACCTACCTCTAGTCAAACCTCTCCCAAGAATGGTGATCCCAATACTGGATCAGCTCTCAATGCACATGGCAAGAGACGATATCTGAGTCAGTCCAATAAACCTTGCCCTACCAGCAACCACTGTGATAGAGATGACCATCGGCAAGATTATTGCTGGGAACTATATCCAGAAAGAAGCCAGACCGGCGCTCCAAGCGTCTGAAACAGGGCAGTTCTTTGCTTGCACGTGGTATCGCTGAATATGAATGCGACCTTCTCTAAAGCCTGACTGTGCTGTGATGCCGAGCCATTCTGTCTTTGCCTGACTGCGCTGTGCTGCGGAGCTATCCATTCCATTCTGTCTTTGCTCGTCTGCGCTGTGATGCGGAGCCATTCTGTCTTTGCCCGACTGCACTGTGATGCGGGGCTATTCTTTGTCTGTCCGTCTGTACTGTGTTGCGGGACCTTACCTTCTTTAGCCTGTCAGCACTGTGTTGCGGGGTACATTAAGTATCTTTGTCTATTAAGTTCCCGCCATGAGCGGTAGTCTTGAGTATTATCTTTTGTCTTTTGTTTCCGGGGATGATTTAGGTTTCTGGGGAGTTTCCTGCACCACGGCTATCGGCCGGCCATATGGGTCCTTCGTCCGTTGCATTCTTATTTGGCTTTCTTAGTCCTGATGTTCTTGCTGCTTTGTTTTTAAGGAGCGCAGCAAGAGGGGGAAGTGTTGCATAAATAGATCTGACTGATGGCGGAGCTGACTGTAAGCCGTAGGGTACAAGGCACACCGCTTTCTTGTACTATATATTTCTAGTCTTTCTTCTTTTCTCTCTCGTTACACTCTGTATCTAAGTCTATTCACACGGTTCTCCCCTCCATATTTCAACAGAGCTGTTGAATGTGAGAATTGAAAGTTCACTTTAAAGAGGCTACAAAATCCTTCTGTATATACGGTAGCGCATATTCAAATGCGTACGCACTCACCTATGTATACACCGGCCGAATACTATCCGCCTGTATGAATACCAGCCCAGTAAGCGGCCACACTTTCTCTCGCCACATAGAGTAGCCGTTCTCGGTCAACTTCGGAACATTTCTGTAATCGGTCTTGAAGGTCTCAGTCGGCATGGCTCTTGAAGTTCTTTGTCAACGACGAGGTTATTGGAAGGTCATGGAAAGAACGAAAGAGAAAAAAAAAAAATAGGCGATTTTAGTGAGTAGCGACTGCCGGGCTCATAACCTGTTAATGTGAATGAGTACGTTGATTGTAGGTACAAGTAAAGGTCAGAGAAGCGAGAAGAAGGGAGAGCAAGTGTGAAGTCTAATACGACAGTCATGGTGTGTAGTCGGAAGAGATAATCACGACTGTGAACCCTAGGGTTTCCAGCAACAGAATTGTGCGATAAAGATCAAATCACTTGATCTATCTAAAGGTAGAAGACCCTGTGCATTAATACAATAAAAGTCCGGAAGTCCTGTCAGCCTCCGGAGGCTGCTTTGACTGGTGATCGGAGTGGAATGTTGGAGAGCGGCGAGGTATGGGTGAGAATTTATATAGGGGTGTACCGGCCGCACCAAATAACTCTGAGAGACCTCTGTAGACCTCGTTATAGGCTGGTGGCTTCGGGAGAACTAATTCTAGGCCATAGAGCATCAAAGGTGTTGCATATATGGTCTATCTCCCTGGCGTATGGCTTCAGTTGGGCTGATGCATAATCTCTCTAAGATGATGGTCATTCCAGACTCAGCTGGAGATGCCAGACTCATCAGCTGGAGATGCCAGCTGAGTGCGCATGCATGCGTACAAGACATACAAGACATACTCCGAATACCGTATATATA
>Ga0307515_10007649_pt1 | contig 21312 bp, 22 predicted proteins | sample 17_EM_MG_FD_194513 | JGI IMG/M metagenome (GOLD analysis project Ga0307515, IMG submission 194513) | Populus trichocarpa ectomycorrhiza microbial communities from riparian zone in the Pacific Northwest, United States - 17_EM | ecosystem: Host-associated > Plants > Roots > Unclassified | place...
TTTTCACCCGGACGCCCTTGTGTCGTGTTCTGGTCGCGGCGCAGCTTGCCGAGCAGCTGCGCAAACGGAGGGATCGGCATCGCCGCGGGCGGCACGTCGGCCTGCGGTGCCATCGTGTGCAGCGTGGTGATGCTGCTGGCGGTGACGCCCAGCACCAGCCACTGGCGCTGTTCGCCCTGCCCCACTTCGATGGTGACGATGCGCTGGTTCGGCGACAGCGGCAGCATGGCCACGCTGCGCATGACACCTTGTGCCGCACCGCCACCCATGGGCGTGCGCTTCAGCAGCCACAGAGCCACCGGGATCATCACGATGATCGCGATGAACCACAGCAATGACGTGAATCCGGTTGAGACCATCGGAGAGATCAGCCCTTGCTCAAGCGGCGCATGCGCTCGCTCGGCGTCACGATGTCGGTGAGGCGGATACCGAACTTGTCGTTCACGACCACCACCTCGCCTTGCGCGATCAGGTAGCCGTTGACGAGCACGTCCATCGGCTCGCCGGCCAGTGCGTCGAGTTCGACGACGGAGCCTTGTGCCAACTGCAGGATGTGCTTGATCGGGATGCGCGTGCGACCCAACTCCACGGTGAGCTGCACCGGGATGTCGAGAATCATGTTGATGTCGTTGCCGGCACCCGAGGCCGCCGTCGAACTGAAGTTCGTGAACGCGACGGGCGAGGCCTGCTCGGTGGCCGTCTGCACTTCGGAGGCCACTTCGGGCTTGGACTCGGCCAGGGCCGCAGCCCACTCGGCGGCCATTGCGTCTTCTGCAGACGGTGCTGCGGCTTCTTCAGCTGACATTGTTTTCTCCTAACCAGCCCATCGTTGACGTGGACAACATTTGATCGATCTTCAGCGCGTACTTGCCGTTCGAGGTGCCGTAGTGACAGTCGAAGATGGGCACACCCACCACCTTGCCCTGGATGCCGGGGTCGAGGTCGAGCTCGATGAAGTCACCGGGCTTGAACGCGAGCAACTGCTCGACCGTGGCGGGTGCCGTGGCCAGCTCGGCCACGATCTCGACCTCGGCCGACTGGATCTGCTGCTTCATCAGGTTGACCCAGCGGCGATCGGGTTCGTTGCTGTCGCCCTGAATGGTCGAATACAGCACGTCGCGAATCGGCTCGAGCGTGGCGTACGGAATGCAGAAATGGATGGTGCCGGTGGTGTCGCCCACTTCGAGCGTGAAGCTCGTGGCGACCACGATCTCGCTCGGCGTGGCGATGTTGGCGAACTGGGGCTGCATCTCCGAACGCTGGTACTCGAGTTCCAGCGGGTAGATGCCGTGCCAGGCCTTCTTGTATTCGGCGGTGATCACCTCGACCAGGCGCGTGATGATGCGCTGCTCGGTCGGCGAGAAGTCCCGCCCTTCGATGCGGGTGTGGAACTTGCCGGCGCCGCCGAACAGCGCGTCGATCACCGCGAACACCAGCGTCGGATCGCAGACGATCAGGCCGCTGCCGCGCAGGGGGCGCACCGACACGATGTTGAAGTTGGTCGGCACCACGATCTCGCGCAGGAAGGCGCTGTACTTCTGCACCTTGATGCCGCCGATCGAAATCTCGGGGCTGCGGCGGATGAAGTTGAACAGGCCGATGCGGATGTTGCGTGCGAAGCGCTCGTTGATGATCTCCATCGTGGGCATGCGCCCGCGAACGATCCGCTCCTGGCTCGCGATGTCGTAATTGCGTATGCCGCCTGTCTGGACCTCTTCCTGGTCGAGCTTCTGGCTTTCGCCGGTGATGCCCTGCAGCAGGGCATCGACTTCGTCTTGCGACAGAATTTGTTGATTCATGCCTGAGCTCCCATGTCAAAACCCGCGACAACGCCAACGGCGTTGAATGCGGACATCCAGCCACGCCCAAAGGACGGGTTTCCCGGCCCGATGGGTGGCGCCCCTTGGGGGCAGGAGTGAAACGACTGGGGGGCCATTTACTGCACGATGAAGTTTGAAAAATGAACGCGCTTCACGGGGTTGTGAACTGAGGCGTGCTTCTTTTTCTTCTTGGCCTTGGGTGCATCTTCATCGTCGGCCTCTGCATCGGCCTTGGCCTTGCGAGCGGGCGCCGCCTCTTCTTCGTCACTGGCTTCGATGCCCATCGGAAGCACCGACTCGCGCATGATCTCGCGCGCCAGCGCCACCTTGCCTTCGGGCGACAGCAGCTGCGCCGAGGTCTTGTGGGCCAGCACCATCAGGATGCCGCTGCGAATGGCCGGCATGTAGGCCTTCATCTCTTCGGCGAACTTGGCGTCGTCGACTTCGAGCGTCACGCCAACTTGCGCGAAGCGGTCGGTTTCCTTGTCGGCGAGGTTGACCACGAAGGGCTCGAGCGGCACGAAGGTCGGCGCGCTCCTGTGGTCGTTGTGAGCTTTCTCTGCCGGAGCAGCGGACGATTCCTCGTCGCCTTCTTCGGCAGCAGCAGCGGCTGCGGCAGCCTTCTTCTTCATGTACACCGCTGCACCGCCACCCAGCATCGCGAGCAGCAACACGGCCGCGACGATGATGATCAGCTTCTTCTTGCCCTTCTTGGGGACAACATCGCCAGCATCGACAGCGGCGGCAGCAGTGGACATGAACGCTCCTTCAATGGCGCGCCCGCAATGGGCTCGCAATGAAGGAAATTATGGAAACAGGGGGTTTTTCCGATGGCCTGATAAGCGGGAGGAAAGCCCGGCTTCCCGCCGTGGAGCGTGGGAGTCTGCGAGCTAGCGCCGACGCTAGGTGTCAACAAACGCACGAATGGCCAGGGCATGCCTGGCTCTGGTGACGCTGCAACCCTCGCTTGGGATCAGGCGTACAGGTCGACCCCGCCCGCTGCGACGCGCGCATTGATGCGCTGTGGCTGCGTGTCGATGTCGCCCGACGCGCCACCGCGGCCGGAACCACCGCTGCCCGACGAGTCGCCGCCTTCGCGGCGGCCTTGGGCCTGCTGGTGCACACCGCCGCCCGACAGCGTGAAGCCGGCGTCGCGCAGTGCGGCGGCCAGTTCAGGCAACCCGCCTTCGATGATCTGGCGCGTGGCCGCCGAATCGGCACCGAAGTTGACTTGCGCCTGCGTGCCGTCGAGCGCGATCTGCACCGAGATCGGCCCCATATCGGCCGGGTTGAGGTGCAACTCGGCCTGCTGCACGCCGTCCTTGGCGAGCACGCTGATCTGCACGCCGAGCTCCTTGGGGAACTCGGGCGCCGTGGCCGGCGTGGGGACGTTGACGACAACGGGTGCGGCGGCTTCAGCGGCCTTGGCCGACGGCGTCATCGCCGCCGCAGCGCCCACGGCGCCGGCCGCCCCAATTTCATTGCGTGATTTGGTTTCTTCCGGTGCGGCGACCTGCTCGACGGCCGCCTGCCAGGCGGCGTTGGCTTGCACATCGGCAGATGCCGCCTCGGGCTTGCCATGGCCGTCGTGTGCAGCGCGAATGCGCTCGGCGGGGTCGTTGGCGGCCTCCCCTCGTTGAGCGATGACCGGTTTGCCGCTGGCTGTGTCGGCCGTGCCAACCGCCAAGCCCTTGTTCGATGCGCGGCCGGCCTTGTCTGGGGCGGCGTTGGCGCCCGAGGTGTCGAGCGGCGAACCCTCCACCACAGCACCCTTGCCAGCGGCGACCGGTGCATCAGCAGCCGGCGGCAGGTTCAGCGCAGACATCCACTCGGCCAGCGCCGGATCGGCGGGTGCGCCGTTTTCGGTCTTGTCGGTGGACGTGTCTGCCGCCTTGGTCTCGTTGCCCTTGTCGGCCGCGTCGGTCTGCGCAGGCTTGGGCTTGTCGGCCTTCGCAGGCGCGCGCTCGCGCGCAACCGGCTTGTTCGCGTTTGGAGCGGTGCTCTTCGGAGCGGCCGTCTCCTGCAGATCGGCTGTCTTCTCCGCAGGCTTCTCGGCAGGCTGGGTCTTGTTGGCGTGCACGGGCTCGTGCGCCATCGCCTGGCGCTGGCTGAGCAGCTTGGCAAAGTCGTTGGACGTGTCGGACTGGCTCGTCGCGGCGTTCGGCTGGGCTTGGGCCGAAGGCGGCGCGACGGGCGCGATGAACGATGAGATGGCAGGAGTCATGGGCACCGTCGGAAAGGGATTCGGGGAAAGGAGTTCAGGCTGCGGACGACAGCGGCCGTTTCTGCAGGTTGTTCCAGGCGGCACGGGCCGCGAATTCGTCGGTCTGCTTCTGGTCGCGGCGGTCGGCCATCTGGCGTAGCTCGGTCACGCGGCGTTCGATCAGCTTGCGCACCGAGACCACGCGCATCTCCTGGTCGCGCAGGGATTCGCGGGCTTGCTCGAGCTTCAGCGCGGCGTGGCCGGCGATGTTCTGCTGCTGGTCGATGGCTTGCCCGAGGCGGGCGCTGAAGCCTTGGTAGCACTGCAGGATGTCAATCGAGCTCTTGCGGCTGAACTGGTCCTTGAAGCGTGCTTCGTACTCGCCGCGGTAGGCCACGAGCTGCTCGGCCTGCGACTGGGCAGCCTGGTGTGCCTCGACAGCACGCTGCATGGCAGCGAGCGACGCATCGCGTTCGCGCTCAGCCTGTCCAAGCAGAGCCATCAGAGGGTCGAGGGACGGGTTGTTCATGATTCAGTTCCTGTCAAAGGATCAAGTGCCGACCAGGCCGCGCAACTCGCGCAAGCTCTGGGGCAAGGAAGCGGGGCGGTGCATGTCTTGCTGCAACAACTGGGTCATCTGCGGGTGCAGGCGCACGGCGGTGTCGAGCTCGCCGTCGTGGCCGGGCGTGTAGGCGCCGAGCTGGATCAGGTCGCGCGCCTTGTTGTGCTTGGCGTGCAGCTGGCGGAAGCGCCGGGCTGCGTCGATGTGTTCGGGCGGGCTCACGTTGTTCATCACGCGCGAGATCGAGCGCTCGATGTCGATGGCCGGGTAGTGGCCGGCCTCAGCCAGCTCACGCGAGAGCACGATGTGGCCGTCGAGAATGCCTCGGGCCGCATCGGCGATCGGGTCCTGCTGGTCGTCGCCTTCGCTCAGCACCGTGTAGAACGCGGTGATCGAGCCCATGCCGTGGATGCCGTTGCCACTGCGCTCCACCAGCTGCGGCAGCTTGGCAAAGCAGCTCGGCGGGTAGCCCTTGGTGGCAGGCGGCTCGCCGATGGCAAGTGCGATCTCGCGCTGCGCCATCGCGTAGCGGGTCAGCGAGTCCATCAACAGCAGCACGTGCTGGCCGCGGTCGCGGAAGTGCTCGGCAATGGCGGTGGCGTAGTTGGCGCCTTGCATGCGCGTGAGCGGCGGCGAGTCGGCCGGTGCGGCCACCACGACGGAGCGGCGCAGGCCGTCTTCGCCGAGGATGTCTTCGATGAACTCTTTCACTTCACGGCCGCGTTCGCCGATCAGCCCGACCACGATCACATCGGCCGCCGTGTAGCGGGCCATCATGCCCAGCAGCACCGACTTGCCGACGCCGGTGCCGGCGAAGAGGCCGATGCGCTGGCCGCGGCCCACGGTGAGCATGGCGTTGATCGCGCGCACGCCGGTATCCAGCGGCTGGCGAATCGGGTCGCGGTCCATCGCGTTGATGGCGCGGCGGATCAGCGGCTCCTTGTGCACGTGTTGCAACGGGCCCTTGCGGTCGATCGGGTGGCCGTGCGAGTCGATCACGCGGCCAAGCAAACCATCGCCGACCGGCAGGTGCTGGGTGCGGTCTTCGCCGCGGCGCCAAGGGTGGTGCGCAGCACCCAGCTGCATCGGCACGACGGGTGACGGGCGCGGCACCACGCGGGCGCCACTGGCCAGGCCTTGCACGTCGCCGGTGGGCATGAGGTAGGCGCGGTCGCCCGAGAAGCCGACCACTTCGGCCAGCACCGGCGGTTGGCCGTCGACACGGTGATCGTCCATGTGGATCTGGCAGACCGAGCCCACGGGCACGCGGATGCCGGCGGCTTCGAGCACCAGGCCGGCCACGCGCACGAGGGTGCCTTGCGTTTCCAGCGCCACCGGCTCGGCTGAGAAGGTCTGCATGTCGGCGAGATAGCGGTGCCACTTCTCGGCGCTGGCAAGCGCGTGCTTCTCGTGCGGTGAGGTGATCATTCGGCCACCTCGTCGCTGTCGGTCGCGCCACTCCAGCCTTCGGCGATGCCCAGCGAAGCGGCGGCACGGCGCCAGCGCGCTTCGAGGCTGGCATCGATCACGCCGATGTCGGACTCGACGATGCAGCCGCCGCGAGTGATGCCTGCATCGGCCAGCAAGCGGGCGCCGCGTGCGGCCAGCACGTCGGCTGCGCCTTGCGATACGAGCGCGTGGTCGTCGGGGTGCACGCGCAGGGTGATGTGGTGGGCGCTCAGCAGCAGCGTGTCCACCGCCTCTTGCGCCACGGCGGCCACGAGTTCGGGGCGTTGCACCAGCTCGCTGCGCACCATCTGGCGCGCGAGGTGGGTGGCCGAGACGGCCAGCGCGCGTGCCATGTCTTGCTGCAGATCGTCGAGCTGCTGCGTGTATGCCTGCATCAGCGTGCCGATCTGGGCGGTGATCTGCGAGGCGAAGCTCTGCTTGAAGCCTTCGAGCGCCACCAGGCCGTCGCGGTAGCCGTCTTGGTAGCCGGCGCTGCGCGCTGCACGCACATGCGTGGCCAGCTCTTCGGCGGGCGATGGCTTGGGGGGCGCAGGGGGTGGCGGTGGCTCGGCGCGTTTCACCGCCGAGGCAGGTGCGCCTTCGCCACCCGACAGCGCGCCCGGCTTCCAGGCGGCAAAGCCGTTCAGTTCTTCGCGCGGAATGAAGCGGCTGTAGTGCGAGCTTGGTTTCGCCGCGCCACCATCAGGTGATGTGGCCGACTTCGCAGCACCGCCTGGCGGTGGCGCGGGGCGCAAGGGGTCAGAGGAACTCATCGTCGCCGCCGCCTCCGAGCACGATCTGGCCTTCGTCGGCCAGACGTCTGACTATCTTCAACAGTTCTTTCTGCTCGGCCTCGACCTCGCTCACGCGCACCGGGCCGCGAGACTCCAGGTCTTCGCGCAGCGTCTCGGCAGCGCGGGTCGACATGTTCTTGAACACCTTCTCGCGCATCTCGGGCGTGGCCCCCTTGAGCGCGATGACCAGCGACTCGGACTGCACTTCCTTCATCAGCAGCTGGATGCCCTTGTCGTCGATCTTCTCCAGATCGTCGAAGGTGAACATGTTGTCCATGATCTTCTGCGCGAGTTCGTTGTCGGCTTCGCGGATGTAGTCGAGCACTGCGGTCTCGACGCTGCCACCCATCAGGTTGATCATTTCGGCAGCCGTCTTCACGCCGCCCAGCGAGGCCTTGCGCAGCTTGTCGCCGCCGGCCAGCACCTTGCTCATCACTTCGTTCAGGTCTTTCAGCGCCGAGGGCTGGATGCCGTCGAGCGTGGCGACGCGCACCAGCACTTCGTTGCGCTGGCGCTCGGTGAAGCACTTCAGCACGCCGGAGGCCTGGTCGTAGTCGAGGTGCACGAGGATGGCGGCCACGATCTGCGGGTGTTCGTTGCGCAGCAGCTCGGCCACCGAGCTGGCGTCCATCCACTTCAGGCTCTCGATGCCGCTCACGTCGCCGCCCTGCAGGATGCGGTCGATCAGCAGGTTGGCCTTGTCGTCGCCCAGCGCCTTGCGCAGGACGGCCTTCACGTATTCGTCGGTGTCGGTCACCAGCATGCTCTGCTCGGAGGCGACGACCGCAAACTTCTCGAGCACCGACTCCACCTTCTCGCGCGGAATGCTCTTCATCCGGGCGATGGTTTCGCCGAGACCCTGCACTTCCTTGGGCGTGAGGTGCTTGAAGACCTCGGAGGCCTCCTCTTCGCCGAGAGACATCAGCAGAATCGCTGCGTCTTCGAGTCCTTGTGCGTCCATTTTCTTGTTGTCTCTTCGGTCAGGCCTTGAGCGTGTCGCCGTTCACCCAGCCGCGAACGATGTTCGCCACTGCGGTGGGGTTCTCTTTCGCAAAGGTGCGCGCACTGCTGAGGTGGGCGCTGACCTTGGGCGACTCGATACGCAGGATCTGCTCGGCCGGGGGCAGCATGTCGGCGTCGTCGCCCACCACGGCGTCCAGCGTGCTGCCGCGTGCATCGACCGGTGCAGGCGGCTGCAGCGCCGACTTCAGGGCCGGGCGGATCAGCGCGAACACGATCACCAGGGCGACGAGCGCAAGGGCTGTCGGCACGGCGGCGGCGCGCAGCAAGTCGACGGTCTGCGGCTGCTTCCAGATCGGCGTGTCGTCCTTGGCCACGGCCTCGACCTTGAACGGCGCGTTGATGACCTTGACCGAGTCGCCGCGCTCCTGCTTGAAGCCGATGCTTTCGCGCACCAGGGTGTTGAGTTTCTCGAGCTCTTCGGACGTGAGCGGCACGCTGCTGGTCTTGCCCTTGGCGTCCGTCATGCTGCGATGGTTGACGACCACGGCAGCGTTCAGGCGCTTGACCGAACCGGTCGCGTTGCGCGTGACCCGAACCGTCTTGTCGACTTCGTAGTTGGTGACCGCATTGCGGCTGCTGCTGCTCTGGCCACCACCGCCGCCCCCGGCGGTCTGCAGCGCTTGCGAGGCACCGGTCAGCGGCGCCGTGGCGGCCACCGGTGGCTGGTTCGAGGTCGCACCCGGAATGCCGGTAGCGCCCGAACCATTGCTGCCCGACTGTTCGCTGCTCTGCGTGCTGCGCACGCTGGCTTCGGCATTGGCGCCCTGGTTCGGCTTGAACTCTTCGGAGGTCGACTCGACCTGCGAGAAGTCGATGTCGGCGGTGACTTGGGCGCGCAGGTTGTCGCGGCCGATCACGGGCTCCAGGATGTCGAGGATGCGCTTGTTGTAGCTCGCCTCGATCTGGTTCACGTACTGGAGCTGTTGGGCGTCGAGGCCGGCACCCGAGGTGGTGTCGCTGGCACCCGAGAGCAGGGAACCGGTCTGGTCGAGCACGCTCACGGCCTTGGGGTTCATCTCGGGCACGCTGCTCGAGATGAGATGCACGATGCCGGCCACCTGAGCGCGGTCGAGCGTGCGGCCGGGGTAGAGCGTGAGCATCACGGAGGCGCTGGGCTTTTGCTGTTCACGGAAGAACCCATTCTGATTGGGCAGCGCCAGGTGCACGCGTGCGTTTTGCACGGAAGGCATCGACGTGATCGAACGGGTGAGCTCGCCTTCGAGCCCGCGCTGGAACGTGAGGCGCTCCTGGAACTGCGTCTGGCCGAAGCGCGCGCCATCCATCAGCTCGTAGCCGACGACCGAGCCTTTAGGCAGGCCGGCCGAAGCGAGCTTCAGGCGCAGATCGTGAACTTGTGCCGCGGGCACGAGGATGGCGCCGCCACCTTCGGTGTAGCGGTACGGCACGTTCATCTGTGAGAGCTGGGCAATGATGGCGCCGCCGTCTTTGTCGGACAGGTTGGCGTAGAGCACCTTGTAGTCACCCTGGCTGCTCCACATGGTGAGGGCCACCAGCACGGCGATCAGTGCTGCGATACCGAGCCCCAGGCTGATGCGGCTCTTGGCCGGCAAGGCCATCAAGCGCGCACCGAAGCCGGCGCCCGGGTTGGCAAGTTGGTTGGGGTTGGCAATGGCGACCGCGTTGTCCATGGTGTTTTGTTTGTCCGTCCCGAGCAGGCAGAGACCGCCCGAATGGAACGATTATTTGGAAACTTGAGGGGGTGGGATGGGCGGAACAGGCTTTGAAAGGTCGCCCAGTTCCAAACATCTCTGCTTACAAAATTCCCTAAAGTTCCGCTCATGGACGTCACCCTCAAACCCTTCAACTTCGCCCAAGCCGCCGCCCGCGCCGGACTCGGGACGAATGGCATGCCGCTGGTCAACGCCGGCAAGCAGGTGGCCGGGGCAGGCTTCCAGCAGCAACTGACCCAGGCACTGCGCTCGGTGAGCGACAGCCAGAACCAGGCAGACGAGATGCAGAAGCAGGTCTCCCTGGGCAACCCGACAGTCAGCCTCGAAGACACCATGGTCGCGATGCAGAAAGCCCAGATCGGTTTCCAGGCCACGCTGCAAGTGCGCAACAAGCTGGTTCAGGCGTACTCGGAAATCATGAACATGCAGGTGTGATGAGGCGGTGGGCGGCTGGCTGTGAAGCCGGCCGCGGAAATCACTGAATCGTCGAATTCACCTTGCCCTGTCGACCCGCCGTGCGGAGTCGACCGCCGCTCCTTCAGTCAGCCGGCGTCATGCGAGCCGGGCCAACACGATTCCCCAGCGGTCGAGAACGAGCTAGATTCGTTGCCTGCGGACGTTCGGTTCACTGAATCCGCGCACGCATCACGTCATCGGTCGGGAGGAGTCATGAAGCGCGGGACTGAACTGTGGGTCGTGGCAGTCGGTGGAAACATCGCTGCGGCACTGGACATCACCTTTGCCATCACGTTCGCGGCCTTCAACAGCTTGCCACCGGAGCGGTTGCTCCAGTCAGTGGCCTCCGGCCTGCTCGGCAAGGCGGCGTACACCGGCGGCCTGCCTGCGGCGGCGCTGGGGCTTTCACTTCACTTCTTGATGTCGTTTGGGTTCGCCGCGGCTTTTGTTCTGGCCAGCAAGCGCATCGGCGTGCTGCTGCGCAGACCGGTGGTTTGCGGTGCACTCTTCGGCGTGGGCGTCTTTCTGTTCATGCGGCTCGTCGTGCTACCGCTGTCAGCATTCCCTCATCCGGTCAGCTTCAAGCCGTTGGCCACGGTGCTGGATCTGCTGTCCCACATGTTTCTCTTTGGCGTTCCGATTGCGCTGGCGGCGAGGAAATTCTTGACGAGCCCATCGAGCTCATGGCGATCGTGACGAATCTCAAACATCAAGACCACCGCTCACGCTCCCGCGTGAGACACGAATGCATGCCGTGGAGAAAGGGCTGACTGGATGCCCTCGCTCCCACCGCTCAAGTGTCATTAAAGTCGCCACCATGTTGCGCATTGGCGTCATCTCGGACACGCACGGCCTTCTTCGGCCGGAGGCCCGGGCTTTCCTGCAAGGCTGCCATCACATCGTGCATGCCGGCGACATCTGCGATGCAGAGACGCTCGACGCGCTGTCTCGCATTGCGCCGGTCACTGCCGTTCGAGGCAACAACGACCGAGGCGCGTGGGCAGAGGCCTTGGCCGAAACAGAACGGGTTCGATTCGACGACGTGCTCATCTACGTCATCCATGACCTCGCGCAACTTGACATCGATCCAGGTGCGCCAGGCGTGCGGGTGGTGGTCTCCGGCCACACACACAAGCCGCTGATCGAAGAACGAGCGGGAGTTCTCTTCATCAATCCCGGCAGTGCCGGGCCGCGCCGCTTCCGCCTGCCCATCTCGATCGGCGAACTCACGATCGCCGGTAAATCAGTGAGCGCACGCACGATGGAACTGGGCGTGCAGAATGCCGCCTGACCCCTGATCACCTCGGCGTCTTGCGACGCCACCGGCCGGAGCGCTGAAGAACAACAATGAACTCTCCCATGACGCGCTCGCCTCAGCTTTATGCCCGCCTCGGCGGCGTGCTTTACCTGGCCATCATCGTCCTCGGCATGTTCGGCGAGATGTTCGTCCGAGGCTCGCTCGTCGTATCCGGCGATGCCGCGGCCACGGCCGACAACATCGAGGCTTCTCAGCTGCTCTGGCGAACGGGCATCGTCGGCGACCTGCTGATGCATGTGTTCGACGTGCCGGTGATCGTGGTGCTCTACCTGCTGCTCAAGCCGGTGAGCAAGAGCCTCGCGCTGCTGGCGACGCTCATCAACCTGGTTCAGACCGCGGTGCTGGTCGCCAACAAGCTCAACCTTCTCGTGCCTCTCTTCCTGCTGGAGAACTCGGGCTATCTGAAGGAGTTTTCATCGGCGCAGCTCGACGCGCTCTCTTACCTGGCCATCAAGGCGCACGGGTTCGGGTTCGGCATCGGGCTCATCTTCTTCGGCTTCGCGTGCCTGGTGCGCGGCTACCTGATCTTCAGGTCCGGGTACCTCCCCAAGGCGCTGGGCGTGCTCATTCTGGTGGCGGGGTTGAGCTACCTGACGAACAGCTTCGCCTTGCTTCTCGCACCGTCGTTCGCCGCGTCGATCTTCCCCGCCATCTTGATGCCAGCCTTCATCGGCGAGTTGGCGCTTTGCCTGTGGCTGATCGTCAAGGGCGTGAACCTCGAACGGTGGAAGCAGGCGCAGGCCAACGGCTGATTTGATAGGCTGCATCCTCTCTGGAAACGCTCATCGACTGGAGGTCCCACATGGTGTTCGATCACATCGGCTTCAACGTCACCGACTTTCCCAAAGCCAAGGAGTTTCTCGTCCAGGCACTCAAGCCGCTCGACATGGCGATCACCGCTGAAGCCGAGGGCTGGGCCATGATCGGCCGCAAAGGCGAAGGCCAGCTCTGGTTCGGTTCTTTCGACGGCAGCCCCGGGCCGATCCACATCGCGTTTGCCGCGAAGACGCGCGAGCAGGTGCGGCAGTTTTATGCCGCGGCAATCGCAGCGGGCGGCAAGGACAATGGAGCGCCGGGGCTGCGGCCGCACTATCACGCCAATTACTACGGCGCCTTCGTCATCGGCCCCGATGGGCACAACGTCGAAGCGGTGTGCCACGCCGCAGAGGCTTGACCCCTCAGACACCCTGCACCGAGTCGATCCATGGAACAACGAAAACTGCGCGTCGGCCAACCCATCACGCCCGAAGAGTTCGAAGAGCTTTCGGATGCCCAGCTTGCGCGCCTGGTGCCGCGTGCCTACCGGGAGTTCTTCCCTGGCAAGGACTTCTGCGCCGACGGCTACTTCTATCTGCACGACGGCAACGCCTGGAGCTTCTACAAAGGGGACTTTCTTGACGACTGAGGCGCAGCCCAGCGCATCGGCAGAGAGGCGCTCGCCCCTCGTCGGCGTCGGCGTGCTCGTGTTGCGCGAGGACCGGGTTTTGCTCGGGCAACGCAAGGGCTCGCACGGTGCCGGAACCTGGGCGCTCCCTGGCGGCCACCTCGAGTTCGGCGAGAGCGTTGCGCAATGCGCCGTTCGAGAGGTGCTCGAAGAGACGGGGCTGCGCATCCATGCCGTCACGCCCGCCCCGTACACGAACGATGTGTTCGAGGCCGAAGGCAAGCACTACGTCACGCTCTTCGTGGCGGCACACAGCGCCGTCGGCGAACCTGCCTTGTCCGAACCGGACAAGTGTTCCGAGTGGCGGTGGTTTCGCTGGTCCGAGTTGCCATCGCCCCTGTTCCAACCGCTGGCCACCTTGCACGCCAGTGGCTTCGTGCCTGACTTCAACGACGCGTCTCGATGATCACGATCTTCTCCCCGTTGCACGAACTGCATGCCCCGGCACACGAATTCTTCCGCGGCCAGCTGGTGCCGTGTTTCGAGACACCGCAGCGCGCAGGCTTCGTGTTGAAAGAAGTGACGGCGCGAGGCCACAGCGTTCGCGAGCCCATGGTCGACAGCCGGCCGCTGCTCGCGCAGGTTCACACGCCACGGTACCTGTCTTTTCTCGAAACCGCGTGGGCACATTGGCTGGCGCTGGACCCCGCCAACGCCGGCATGCAGCCCTTCCCTTCGGTGTGGCCCGTGCGCACGCTGCGCAGCGATGTGGAACCCGCCAACTTCACCGCCCGGCTCGGCCTGTATTCGATGGACAACGGCAGCCCCATCGTCGCGGGCACCTGGGCCGCGGCCAAGGCGGGCGCCGATGCAGCGGCCAGCGCCGCAGCGCTGCTGAGCGCTGGCGAACGCAGTGTGTTCTGCGCGACCCGACCGCCGGGCCACCACGCCGGTACCGATTTCATGGGCGGCTACTGCTTCCTGAACAACGCGGCCATCGCGGCGCAGGCGCTGCGCGCCAACGGCTGCGCGCGCGTCGCGATCCTCGATGTCGACTACCACCACGGCAACGGCACGCAGAGCATCTTCTACGACCGCGCCGACGTGCTGGTGGTCAACATCCATGGCGACCCACGCACCGAATATCCGTTCTACCTGGGCCACGCCGATGAAGTTGGTGAAGGCGCCGGCCAGGGCTTTAACCTGAACCTGCCTCTGCCCGCGGGGACGCCGCCGCAGACATGGTTCTCGGCACTCGACTCTGCCTGCGCGCGTGTCGAGCGTCACAAGGCAGACGCGCTCGTCGTCTCGCTGGGGCTCGACACCTTCGCCGGCGACCCGATCTCGAAGTTCGCCTTGCAGAGCGAAGACTTTCATGTGCTCGGTAAACGGCTGAAGCGCCTCGACCTGCCCACCGTCTTCATCCTCGAGGGCGGCTATGCGGCGGCCGAGCTCGGCATCAACGCCGCCAACGTACTCGATGCCTTCGACGACAACTGAAGCACCATTGCATCGGTGAACGCACGAACTGGCGGGTGAATCTGTGCCATTTATGCGCCGCAAAAATTCCTTCGCCACCACACCGCTGTAGCAAGTCGTAAAGGCTCGCGCCAACGCCAACAAGTTCCTCGCGCCGCCCGCGCACCACCAGAACAATCAACGCGTCGTGGCCTGCACATCAGCACCGTGCTCACACGAATGCAGTTGTGTGACTCGATGTCGGAGCAGTCAGTGGCGATGAATATGCGGGGGCGGCCCTCATGGGCCGAGCGGTGCTCACGTGGTGTGGGTGTGGCGATGCTGGCGATGGTGCTGAGCGCCTGTGGCGGCGGTGGCGGAGGCAGTGCCTCGCCGTCCAGCGGCACGTCGGACAGCGGCACACAAATCGGTGGCGATTCCGGCGGCAGTTCCAGCGGTGGCTCCGGTGATGCCGGCTCTGGCAACGGCGGTGCACCGATGGCGACGCCGGTCGCAACGCCGCAACGCGACGCGGCGGCACGCTTTCTCACGCAGGCGAGCTTCGGCCCCGACGAAGCCTCGGTCGGCCGCGTGATCGCGCTCGGCTACGAAGGCTGGATCGACGAGCAGCTGCGCTTGCCCGCCACCTCTCACCTGGCCACCTGGGACGCGCTCGACGCTGCCCTCAAGGCCGAGAACCCGAACGCCTGGCCCGGGCAGGACGGCGTCACCAATTCCTTCTGGCGTGCCGCCGTCACCGCCGACGACCAGTTGCGCCAGCGCGTGGCACTCGCGCTGTCAGAGATCTTCGTGGTGTCAATGCAAGACACGGTCGTCGGCAACGACCCGCGCTCTGTTGCGAGCTATCTCGACCTGCTGGCCGCCCGCGGGCTCGGACGCTACCGCGACCTGCTGCAAGGCGTGGCGACGCACCCGTCGATGGGCCGCTATCTCAGCATGCTCGGCAACCGCAAGGCGGACACACGCACCGGCCGCGTGCCCGACGAGAACTTCGCGCGCGAGGTCATGCAGCTGTTCAGCATCGGGCTGTACCAGCTCAACCTTGACGGCTCGCCGAAGCTGGACGGCGGCGCACCTGTGGACACCTACGGCCCCGCCGACATCACCGGCCTGGCCCGCGTGTTCACCGGCTGGAGCTGGGCCTGCCCGGTGGCGCCCCCCCCGGCCAACGCCACGTGCTTCTCAAACGGCACCGCAAAGGTCGGCACCGCCAGCAGCAGCGATGCCGACCGCGGCGTGAAGCCGATGATCAACTACCCCGGCATGCACGCGCCTGAAGAGAAGCGCTTTCTCAGCGCAGTGATCCCAGCCAACACCGACGGACCGGCGAGCCTTCGCATCGCGCTGGACACACTGACCGGCCACCCCAACGTCGGGCCGTTCATCGGCCGCCAACTGATCCAGCGGCTGGTGACCAGCAACCCGAGCCCGGTCTACATCCGCGAAGTGGCCCAGGCCTTCAACGCCTCGGGTGGCGACATGAAAGCGATGGTGAAGGCCATCCTGCTGCACCCCGAGGCCCGCAACGCTGCGGCCGGTGCCGGCAAGGTGCGCGAGCCGCTGCTGCGGCTGTCGGCCTTCCTGCGCGCCTTCCATGCCACCTCGGACAGCGGCCAGTACAAGATCGGCAACACCGACGACCCAAACACAAAGCTGGGCCAGACGCCGATGCGCGCACCTTCGGTGTTCAACTTCTTCCGCCCCGGCTACGCGCCGCCCGGCGTGCTGCTCGACGGCGTGCAGATGGTCTCGCCCGAGCTGCAGATGACACACGAGGCCACGGCCTCAGGCTACGTGAACTACATGCGCCAAGGCATCTCGTTCGGCTTCGGCCCGAACGGCGGTGCACCGCTGAACCGCCTGGACATCCAGCCCGACTACCGCGCCGAGATGGCCCTCGCCGACAAGCCCGCCGTGCTGATGGACCAGATCGACGCCAAGCTGATGTACGGCACGATGCCCGCCGCGCTGAAGACCGAGATCGCGAACGCCATCGCGACGATCTCGATCACCAACTCCAACCCTGTCCACGTCGAGAACGGCAAGCGCGTTCGCGTGAACGCGGCGGTCTTCCTCACGATGGTGTCGCCCGAGTTCCTGGTGCAGAAGTAGAACGCCATGACCGTCCACAACGCATCCCGCCGCCTCTTCCTGCGCCACACGGCAGCGCTCTCGGGCATGGGCATGGCCGCGCCGCTCGCGCTGAACCTGTCGGCCATGGGCTCAGCGGCTGCGCAGTCGGCCACCGACTACAAGGCGCTGGTGTGCGTCTTCCTGTATGGCGGCAATGACTCGATGAACATGGTGCTGCCGACCGACACCGCAACCTGGGCCAACTACACCTCGGTTCGCAACCAAGCACCCGACTCGATCGCGCTGATGGCACCGGGCACGCCCGCGCTGGCATCGGCTGCCGCCGGCACGCCGGCGCGGCTCGGCGGCGTGCTGCCCATCGCAGCCCCGCGCCCGCAGGGCCACAGTTACGCGCTGCACCCGATGCTGGGCGCCCTGCAGACGATGTTCAACGACGAGAAGCGGCTTGCCATCGTGCCGAACGTCGGGCCGCTGATCGTGCCCACCAGCAAGTCGCAATACGGGCTTGTCACGCACCCACGGCCGGCGCACCTGTTCTCGCACAACGACCAAGCCAACTTCTGGCAGGCCTTCCAGCCCGAAGGCGCGCGGCGCGGCTGGGGCGGCATGATGGCCGACCTGTTCGCCGCGCAGAACGGGCGCGCGGTGTTCAGCTCCATCTCGACCTCGGGTAACAACGTCTGGCTCTCGGGCGACACGGTGCGCCAGTACCAGGTGGGCGCTAACGGCGCCGTGCGCATGGGCACAGCCGGCACCAACAACACCGTGTACAACAACGCCGCCGTTGGCGCTGCCATGCGCCACATCACCCGCAGCGTGCGCGGCGGCCACCCGTTCGAGCAGGCGGTGGCCGACATCAACACACGCGCCATCGACGCAGAGGAAACGCTGCGCACGGTGCTGAAGGACCCGACACACCCCTTGTTCGGCACGCCTGGCGTCTCGCCCGAGCCCAAGCTGCTCTACGAGAGCCCGCTCACCGGTGCCAAGTCTGTGAACGGGCTGGCCCTGCAGCTGCAGACCGTGGCCCGCATGATCGAGGCCAGCGGCTCGAGCGAGATCGGCGCCAAGCGTCAGGTGTTCTTCGTGAGCCTGGGCGGGTTCGACACGCACGATTCGCAGAACCGCGCGCATGCCGACCTGTATGCGCGCCTCGCGCAGGGCCTGCGCTACTTCGCCGACACCATGGCCGCCATGGGCATGCAGAACCAGGTGACGAGCTTCACCGCGTCCGACTTCGGCCGCAGCTTCACGAGCAACGGCGACGGCACCGACCACGGCTGGGGCGCGCATCATTTCGTGATGGGCGGCGCGGTGAAGGGCGGCGACCTGTACGGCAACTTCCCGGTGCTCGCAGCCCGCAGCGCGACGGGTTTCTTCGACGCGAGCCCCGACCAGGTCGGCAACGGTGCGCTGATCCCCAGCACCTCGGTCGACCAGTACGGCGCGACCTTCGCGCGCTGGTTCGGCGTCAGCGACAGCGATGCGCTGGCGATCTTTCCGCACCTGCGCAACTTCAGCATTCGCGACCTAGGGTTCATGGGCTGATTCGTTCCTGCGCCGCGGCGCGACACTCGGTTGCAGCCTGGCACCGGATTCATGCGCACAATGCGTTCGCATGCACCCGACCTCCACGCTACCCAAGGCAGCCCCCATGAAAACCACGATCGCCCTCGCCCTGCTCGGCCTGTTCGCGGCCACTGCGAACGCCGCACCGGCGGACCCGAAAGCCCTGGCGAAGTTTGACCTCGGCTACGTGCAATGCGAGAACCGCTTCCCCGAGATGCGCGGCCACCGCGATGAAGCCTATCTGTCGCTGTGGCGGATCAAGGCCGACGCGAAGACCACCGGCGAGCTCGACAAAGTCCGCAAGGGCGACAAGTACAAGAAGGAACGGCAGCTCGCCTTCAAGTCGATGGACAAGGCGACGGGACCGGAAGTTGAAACCAAGCTGAAGCGGCAGTGCGACGCCACGTGGGCCGAAGTCAAGCGCAACGGCGGCCCCGCCCGACCAGCGTCCGCAGCCGCCTCCGCGCCGAAGGCGCAGTAGCGGGAACCAGCGGGAAGCGCAGGATGGACGCCAGCACGCTCACGCAGTACCTGCACGACCACATTCCACTCTCAAAGGCGATGCAGGTCAGTGTGCAGAGCCTGAACGAAGACAGCGTGGTGCTGGCTGCGCCGCTGGCACCCAACATCAACCACCGCGACACCGTGTTCGGCGGCAGCGCCTCGGCCGTGGCAATCCTGGCCGCGTGGTCACTGCTGCACACCCGCTTGTCGGCGGCAGGCTTGAGCAGCCGGCTGGTGATCCAGCGCAACACGATGCACTACGAGCTGCCGATCGACGGTGACTTCATCGCGCGCTCGTTCTTCAACGACGCAGCCGACTGGCCAGCCTTCGTCCGCATGCTCAGCCGCAAGGGCCGTGCGCGGATCACCGTGTCGGCCGTGCTCGAGTACGCAGGCCGGGAGGTGGGGCGCCTCGACGGCGAGTTCGTGGCGCTGGGTGCGACCTGAGGCCAACAGCGTCCATGCGGCCTGCGTCCAACCCTGTGGTCGGCGACCCGGCCTTTCACATCCGCGCACACCTCTTGGCTGAGGCGTCGAAGCGTCTCGGCTCTTGTGCCTGCATGCGCATGTCGGTCTTGTTCACTGCGTGAGGCAGCGCCGGGGTTTCGGCCCGGCGGCCGACCCCCTTTCTTTGTGTCGACAAAGAAAGGGGGCAAAGAAAGCGACCCTGCCGACTCGGCCCTCGCTGCGCAAGGGCTGCCTTGCGCTGCTCGGTCTTTGCGGCCGCGCCAAACTCGCTTCGCGGCCTGCGGCCGCTGCGCTCAGACAAACGGCGCGAAGTCAGTTGTGGATGCGCGCTTGCGCGCGCGCCGCAAAGCCCTGTGCTGCTCAGCTCGTCCGAAGGGGGAGATGAACACCAGATTCGGCTCGCTTCGTATCGCACGATGACGCGTCGCTTCGCTCGCGCCGAGGCGAAGCGAGGCGTGGACGGGGAAGTTGCGAAGCAACGACCGTATTGCTCTTGGGCCCCGTGGGTGGCGTCGAGGAGCGCAGGGCTTTGGGGCCGCGTGCGCAGCACGCTTCGTCAACTGACTTCGCGCGGCTGTCTGAGCGCAGCGGCCGCAGGCCGCGAAGCGAGTTCGGCGCGAGGCCCCAAAACCCGAGCACCGCAGAGCAGTCGGCCACCGGCCGACCGCCACCGTCGGGTCCCCCTTTCTTTGCTTACTTTCTTTCGGGGAAGCGAAAGAAAGTAAGTCGGCTGTCGGGACGACATCCCGACTCGGCCCCACGCAGTGAGAAGAAGCCTCATGCGAATGCAGGCACAACCACGGACAGGGCCTCGGTACCTCAGCCCGAACGGCGAAGTGATTGCCCCTCCGTGTCAGGGCCGCTCACGCGCCGTAACGCGATCCCCGAGAGGCGCAGGGTGATAACCGGGCAGAAAGCGGCACCCCGCCCCAAACCTCGCCTCAAGCTCAGAGCAACGCGCCGCGATGCCCGCAGCCGTCGGCTTGACCCCCTCCGTCACCCACTTCAACAAAGCTTCGACCAACGTCGGATAAACCGGGTGACTAAGGTAGCTGTGCTCGTTGTCGTCAGTGAAGGTCTGCACCAGCCGCGCCGACGTACCAGCCTGCTTCATCGTCTCCAGAAACGCCGAGTCGAGCTCGACAAACGCCGTCGGGTCGTTGACACCATGCACCGTGAGCACCGGCACACCGATGCGCCCGCTCAGATCGGTGTCGTCGCCAAACCGCCGCACCGCTTCCGGGTCGGCGCGATAGCGCAGCACACGCTCGTTCAGCACCGCATCATCGGCCGAGCCCACATACTGCGCGCCGATGTTGCCGAAAGGGTTGGCACCGCCCGTGCGCCGCTGAACGATGTCCTGAAAGTGCCAGGTGCCCCAGTTGAGGTGGCTCAGGATCGAGCGCTCCGGAATGCGGATCACCTTCACGATCGTCTGCACCCGGGCCTGCTGCTCGGGGCTGCGTTGCGCGGCAGGCAGCTTGAGGCCGAGGCACTCGTCGACGCGCTTGGCGAGTTCGGGGCGCGTCAGCGTGGCACCCGGCGGCAGGCCCATCCACAAGGGGTACTGCGCCTCGCTCGGCGCAGGGTGGTTGGCGCACAGGCTCTGGTACAGCACGCGCAGGTCAAGCCGGAAGTCGTATGAACGGGTGCCGCCGCCGAGCACGCCGCTGGTCAGCAGCACCGCGTCGTAGGCCGGCCGCGGCTGGCCGGTGCCGGCATACATCTCTGCGGCCTTGGCCGCCACGCTCGCCCCCCACGACTGGCCGTGCAGGATGGTGAGCTGAGGCTTGACCACGTACTGCACGAAGATGCGCCGCAGCCTCTCGGTGTCTTCGGCGGCTGAGCGCACGGCGACACCGCCTTGGTGGAAGGTCGACCCCGCCCAGGCGTAGCCGGCCTTCACCATCACCGCCCAGCGCTGCAGGTCTTCGGCCGTGCGCTCGGCCTTGGGTGCGTCGAGTTCGGGGCCGCCATGGGCGTGCAGCACCAGCACGCCGCTCCAAGCGGTCGGCACGGCGATGAGGTAGTGCGCGCCTTCGGTGTCAGTGCCGGAAAGGCAACGTGTGTCGGCGGGCAAGCCTGCGGGGCAGGTGCTCGTCACGGGCGCGGCCTGCGCCGCCATCGATGGCGCGGGCGGTGCGTTGCTGCAAGCGGCCAGCCAACACGCCAAGGTCAAGACCCAGGCAAAGCGAAGAGAGACGTGAGGCATCACAGGTGTCCACTGAATCGTCGAGGATCCAGTCTGCCTGATCTGCTGCAGAGGGGCTGCAAGCGCAGCCCCTGCCCGACAAAACGGGCTGCCGAAGGCTTACCGCGACAGTGCGCGATGCCGCTTTTGCGTCTGGTCGATGTAGCGCTGCATGGCGCGCAGCACGTCGGCCATGGGGTTGACGATCTCGCAGCCCAGGCGCACGCCGTGCGCGTCCTGGTTGAGCGAGGTGACGTGCTGCAAGCGCAGCGAGACGTTCACGCGCGTATCCATGTCGAGCTCGATC
>Ga0307515_10007651_pt1 | contig 21307 bp, 3 predicted proteins | sample 17_EM_MG_FD_194513 | JGI IMG/M metagenome (GOLD analysis project Ga0307515, IMG submission 194513) | Populus trichocarpa ectomycorrhiza microbial communities from riparian zone in the Pacific Northwest, United States - 17_EM | ecosystem: Host-associated > Plants > Roots > Unclassified | place...
TAATGCTCTACCTTCTTTAGTAAGCTTATAGATTAGAAAGAACCTTAAACTTATTTTTAGTTCTAATTCTATCTTATAGTCCTATACTATATACTTTAATAGCTTCTTACTTTCTGGTGACTATAGTTTCTTACCATACTTATAGTATCTCTTTAGTATATAACTGTTGGTACCAATTTAATGGTATAAGTGAGTCGTGTCTAGGGGCACGAAATACGTGTAGTATCGTATACTCATTTAGATGGTGGTGACTGTCGATTCTATTGAGGTAGGCTACGTAGTCTATATACTAACGCACCTCCCCCCTAAGCTAGTGTTTCAGGAGTGTACCAGACGCGTAAGCGGGTGGTTAGTGCACAGAACGCGTAAACGCGTACTCGGTGCACCAAACGCATAGGCACGCGGTTGGTACAATAGGTGCTATAATTATACACTGGCGGTACTTGGGAAATGGAACCACTTGCGTATAGCCTCCGTAATTGCCTTAATAGAACCATAAAAGACGTAAGAAAATACATAGGAAATCTCCCCCAAGGTGCCGTCTAGGCTACTTTCCAAACAGTACTCCAAACTAGTCGTAAGTCCTGCTTATAGTCCGTAAAATAAACTATACGGCCTTTTAACGGGCCGTAGATGTACCGTATAGCCTTCCGACGGGTCGTAACTAAACCGTAAATGCTCCGTTAGTCTCGCTCTACCCATTCTATAACCTTTAGGTTAAGCTTATTTATGTTAATTAGGGTTTTAAGAGCTTAACACGGCTTTGCCTTAGTTATAGCGTTTACTAGGTTGTCTCCGCTGCTAATCTATTTAACCTCCGCAATCTCGCGTCGTTCGTAGGCCTAACGTAAGCACATTAGGTCGACTATGAGCCTCTTCTCCTATATCGTACCCAGTTTAACTAGGCAGTTATAGAGGGACTTTAAATCGGTGTATAAAACCAAGGGTAGCTACTCCAGTTATAGGATCTTCTGGATCATTAATTTAATTACGGCTGCTATATCAAAGCCATGGGCTAGTATATATAGTTCAGAAGCTAGTATACTGCGGGTTACTCGTTTACATTTAATTAAAGACCAGTACAGTATATTTACGTCCTAATTATGGTCCGTAAGTACAATTATAAAGCCGATTTGTGATAATAGGTCTTTATTATTAGCAAAGGAGGCGTCCGTAAATACTAGTAAGCTAAGGGAACTTAGGTCTAGTAGTACGAAAGTAAGTCCCCTTGCTGCATTATCAATTTGCTACTAAATGCGCTTATTAAGCTGCTTAATATTTTCTTCTTATAGATCTACTGCCTGGGCCGCAAAGGACAAGTCGTAGGCAGATTTAGGTTAACAGACTGTAGCAATATAGGCGCCCCTTACACGCTATGCAGCGTATTAGTCCTTCGTATTTACGGTCTTACGGGTCTCTCCGCGGGAACTGGTAAGGTCCGTAGGCTTTACTATAACGGGCTTTAGGTTTTAAGCTTAGTGTTCCTAAGTCAGCTTAATTAGGTTGCCCTTTTATATAATTAGGCCTCTATTAAACTTAATCAGATTCTACTCAGTTAACTACTCTTACGGCTTTGCTAAGAACTTGGCCTTTTATAGTTTAATTTCTTCAGCGTCCGTAAAGGTCTGGTCTACTAGGAATAGGGTATCGTCTGTTTAGAGTCTAACAATACTAAGGCCGTTTAATGGGCTGTATAGGAGGCAGGGGTTATAGGTTAACTGTTCCATTTTAAGCTTACTAACGTAATGCTAGTAGTACATCTTAAACCAATGGTTTCTAGCTTCCGGTACTCCGTATAGAGGTTTTACGACCTATAAGATTGTTCCTAGTTATAGGTTAAGCTCGGGGGGTAGCCGTATAAAGATGTCTCTACTTAGGTAGGTATTAGACTGTATATAGGCTTATAAGATATCCCGTAGGTAAAGGGCTACGGGTTTACTTTACTATAGTCTGGGCGTAAGTGCAAGTATAATCCGTTAGCTAACTCGTTAAATTATAGGCGATTGCGTAAGGACTAAGCCCTTCCCTTAGTCGTTATAGGCTTATATAACAAGCCTTAATTTTTTAAAAGCTTTATTAGTACCCGGGTGCTTAATTTCGTTAATAAAGCGTGAGTTAAATATACGGACGCCTTGCAGAACGTCTTTCTCCATTATAACCGCAAAGACGCCCTTTTTAAGTAGTCCGTTAATCTCTTTACGTCGTGAGTCCGTAAAGGGGATTTCCTATACTAGAACTGATATATCTATAGGCGGAGATTGCCTTACAGATATTCCTGCGGAGGTTAGGTAAGTCTCTATTATAGTGTTCTTAGTTATAGGGTGCTTTCAGGGGCGTCCTTAACCGCGCTTTACGGTAGGTATAGCGGGTTTAGTAGGTTTCTAGGGGACTTCTAGGGTAGGTAAGGGTACTTCTAGCTCGTCTAATTTGGCGGTCGCTTTTAGTTTGTCTAGTTTGGCGGTTACCTCCAGTTTATCTAGCTCGGTAGTTGCTTCTAGTTCATCTAGCTTAACATTATAGGTGTCTTCGGGCCGAAAGTAGGGTTTTACGGACGTGCTCCTAAAGCTAGTCAGGCCGCTAGGAAGTTATACACAGCACGTCTCGTTTTCTATAGCTAGTAAATAGTAGGGTCTAGTCCACTTACCGCTTTTACGCTATATAAGGACTTTAGAGTTAAGCGGGAGGTCGTATACTAAGGTCATATTAGGTCCGTTACGGTAGTATAGGGCGTTATTAATAGTTTGTTTAGCCCGTAGCTTAACTATCTCAGCCATCGCCTTCTGTATTGCAGCTGCTCGTTCCGTAATAGATGGGGTAGGAGGATCTAGGTTGCTTATCCTTAGGTAGGCTCCGTAGATTAAAAGGGTGGGTATTAATCCGTTAGGGCCAGCGATGTCGTTAACGGCTTTTACGGCCATTTATAGGGCTAGTTCCTTTTAGATATCCTTACATTTGTTTATAATAATCTAGTAAGCTCTCCGTAAGGCTAGATAAGCTCGCTTAACAAGCCTAATAGACTAATGTGCCTTAACTAGGACAGCTTTTGTTAATATAGCTATGGCCGTAGCATACTACTGGAATTCCTTATTAATAAAGTTCCTACCAGCGTCGTGGGTAATATACTACGGAGGTCCGACGTATATATCGATCTAGCAGGTCCGTAAAATATCCCAAGTATATTTTATGGATATATTTTACAACTAACGGGTGGCTTAGTAGCGGGTTACCTCGTCGATTATATATAATACTAGACTGCCGTTAATATATATAATGTCCACGTACACTAAGTGGTTAAATTTAAGGTCCTTACAAAGGGTAAACTTAAATCAGCCTAGGGAACGTCCGTATTTCTGGCAAAAGGAGCAGTATTTAGTTAGGTGGTTAATTACCTTCCTGTTAACGTTGTTATATCCGGAGCGTTTAAGGACTCTATACAGCTTTTCGGCTAATAGGTGGCCAAAACGGCGGTATAGGCGGTGGATCTTAGTACTAGTAAGGTAGCACGGGTTATGGTTAAAAGATTCCTAAATATAGGTCTATAAAGTTTCTCCCTATATAAGGAACGGGTGTCCAAATCGTTGTATAATTAGCAGGGTAATATACTTGCTTTCTAGGGCAGTTACGGGGCTAATTAGGGTGTCCGTAACATTGTTGTAGTAGACCTATAATCTATCTATATCCGCAAGGCAGAGTAGGAAAGGGGTGTCCGCTTTTACTATGTGGAAGTTAACTGGGCTAATTAGGGTCTTAACTTTAACTAATCCAATTAATGCGGTTAAGCTAATGCCGAATTGGACGTTTATAGCCCCAGTTTACATAGTATTAATGTCCGTATTATCATTTACGGTGGTCTTATATATAAGGTATTATCCGTAACCTATAGTAGACTTCTTAAAGGCACCTGTATTAATTATAACGCCGTAGAATTCTTTAAAGGTGTAGCGTTCTATAGTGATATATACAAATAGGTTCTGTTCGCGGTCCGTAACGTCCATAACGGGTCTAACGGGTATACTTATAGGCTAGTTTTCGGGTGCAATTAAGTATACAAAGGAACGGTCGGCTAATATGGTTGTAATATTAAAGGCTTAGTTGTCCGTAAAAGGTCCGTAAGTAGTTAGAAACGTCTCTAAGATCTCCTATTCCTAAGTATCTAAGTCAAAGTCAATTATAAGGGCTTCTATTAACTCGTTAAGAGACTCCTCCGCTTCCTCTCCTTTGTAGTCTAAGATAAACTAGTTAATCCGATTATTAAATTTCTTCTTAGACTTATTACGTTCTTCCTAGGTATACCTTATAGACTAATATCCTTCCTTACCGCACACAAAGCACTTCTAGCTGGTTCGTCTATAGGGGTATACTTTTATACGGGAGTTATTACGGGGGTTACGGGTAGGGCCTAGTCAATGCGGGTACTGCTAGCGGTAGTGGCGGTCCGTAAAGTAGACGTCTAAGTCTGTTTGCGGATATTAAATATCCGCAATAAAGGCTTAAGTGCTGCCTGGTAGGTTTAAGACTTCGTACATTATAATAGAGGAGCGTAGATTATTAATAAGGCCAGCTAAAGTGTCTGCAGGCTTATAATAGGCGTATTTATAGGGCTCTACTTCCTAGCAGGCCGTAATTAGTTTATTATACAGGAAGTCATCTATTTAAAGCTTGGCGTCAAGGCCGTGCTATAGGTACCAGAGGTCTTTAATAAGAATTTACAGGCACTCTATAGTCGATTTTTCAGTATTCTTATCGATTACGGTCCATAGCTTGGTTGCATTCCATTAGGTAAGGATATTACGCCTATATTTCAGTCCTTTAAAGTAGTTACGGGTAGCTTCGTATAGCTTATTAAAGGGAACACCAAGGGGTTTACTCTTAAGGTTAGTGTAGTAGTAGTTAAGTACTAGGCCGCGCAGCATAGTAGAGTAGGCTTGGCTAAACTCTTATTTAGGAATATTAGCCTTTTAGTAAAGGTCCGTAAAGATAGTCAGTTTAAAGTTAAAATTGTCGTTTTTACCGCTATACTTAGATTCGTCGGTATAGAGTTTAGCCAGGTTAGCTAGTTCCTTGCCGTAGGTCTTCACTTAGGTGCGTTACAGATCTATAACTTGTGGATTTATAGCTTACGGATATATAGCTTGCGGATATATAGTTTACAGATATATAGCTTGCGGATCTATGACTTAGGTAGGTTGCAAATCTATAGCTTTATTAACGGAAGGGTTTTAGTCCGTATTTTAGTTTACGGGGGTATTACAGTCCGTAACTTAGGTACTGGGTATACTTTAGCCCGTAAAATTAATTCCGAAACTGCTTAGGTTTATAGGACGAGTTTAGTTAAGTGGGTTAGGTATAAGGCTAGCGATTACATTAAGTTTGGAAGAAGTAAAGAGTTCCTTAGTTTCTTAGAACTGGTCTAGGATTTCCTCTTTAGTCTATTCCGTTTGGTCCTTTTTGTGTATTATATTGTACAAGGACTATACAACAGTAACTCGTTTATTCCTTTTAACCTATACACCTTAGTTATATAAGAGGGTCCATAGGTTACGGATAGTAGTAGGGTTACATGCTTTAAAGATAGCTTCTATAAAGTCCGCGAAGTCTTCCTAGTATTGCTCCTATAGGTCGACGTTTATAAGCTTAAAATATTCGTATTTAAGAACCTTAAATTTAATGTAGTTGTTAACGTCAGGTATAGACGTGAGGTTAACTCCCTACCTCCACTTTTCCTAACCTTCATCAACTTGCTTTCTTAGGTCTGCTATACTATATTGTGTAGTATAGTACGTAGTGGGTAGGAGAGGTCTTATAATGGTCCGTAAAGGCGGTTAGCGGGTCCGTAGTAGTTCGTAGGAGGGTAAAAGTGTCCGTAAGGGGTCTTAATAGGTCCGTAGTAGTCTATAAAGGGGTAGGAGGTCTCCATAATGGTCCGTAAAGGTAATTAATAAGTCTATAACGGTTCGCAAAAGGGTAAAAGGTCTCCGTAAGGGGTCTAAAAGACGTCAGAGGTATTAAAAGAGGGTGTAGTAAGGGTCGGGGTTCAAGGTAGTCGCGTTCTTAGTAATCGCGTTCTTAACGTGGTTGCGTTAACTACTAGTATAGTAGTCAATATCTCTAATTAAGGTGGAGCATAAACGTCTTCTAAAACCAGGGTAGATTTAAGGTAATTCTAGGTAAGATAGAGCGTCAGACGTCTTCCAAATCTAGAGTACTTTAATTCTCTTTAACTAAAATAGGGGCTTACAAGGTGGAGCGTAAACGTCTTCTAAGCAAGTGCGTATCTCCTAATCTATACGCGCTCACTAATTAGTGTTAGTACCAATTTAATAGTATAAGTGAGTCGTGTCTAGGGGCACGAAATACGTGTAGTATCGTATGCTCATTTAGACGGTGGTGACTGTCGATTCTATTAAGGTAGGCTACGTGGTCTATATACTAACGCACCTCCCCCCTAAGCTAGTATTTCAGGAGTGTACCAGACGCGTAAGCGGGTGGTTGGTGCACAGAACGCGTAAACGCGTACTCGGTGCACCGAACGCGTAGGCACGCGGTTGGTACAACAGGTGCTGTAATTATACACTGGCGGTACTTGGAAAATGGAACCACTTGCGTATAGCCTCCGTAATTGCCTTAATAGAACCATAAAAGACGTAAGAAAATACATAGGAAATCTCCCCTGAGGTGCCGTCTAGGCTGCTTTCCAAACGGTGCTCCAAACTAGTCGTAAGTCCTGCTTACGGTCCGTAAAATAAACCGTACGGCCTTTTAACAGGCCGTAGATGTACCGTATGGCCTTCCGACGGGTCGTAACTAAACTATAAATGCTCCGTTAGTCTCGCTCTACCCATTCTATAACCTTTAGGTTAAGCTTGTTCGTGTCAATTAGGGTTTTAAGAGCTTAACACGGCTTTGCCTTAGTTATGGCGTCTACTAGGTTGTCTCCGCTGCTAATCCATTTAACCTCCGCAATCTCGCGTTGTTCGTAGGCCTAACATAAGCACATTAGGTCGACTATAAGCCTCTTCTTCTATGTTGTACCCAGTTTGACTAGGCAGTCATAGAGGGACTTTAAATCAGTACATAAAACTAGGGGTAGCTGCTCCAGTTATAGGATCTTCTAGATTATTAATTTGATTATGGCTGCTATATTAAAGCCATGGGCTAATACATATAGTTTAGAAGCTAGTACACTACGGGTTACTCATTTGCATTTAATTAAAGACCAATACAGTATATTTGCGTCTTAATTATAGTCCGTAAGTACAATTATAAAGCCAATTTGTAATAATAGGTCCCTATTATTAGTAAAGAAGGCGTCCGTAAATACCATTATGCTAAGGGAATTTAGGTCTAGTGGTACAAAAGTAAGTCCTCTTATCGCATTGTTAATCTGCCATTAAATACGCTTATTAAGCTGCTTAATATTTTCTTCTTATGGATTTACTACCTAGGCCGCAAAGGATAAGTCGTAAGCAGATTTGGGTTAGCAGACTATGGCAATATAGGCGCCTCTTGCACGCTATACAGTGTATTAGTCCTTTATATTTACGGTCTTACGGGTCTCTCTGCGGGAACTAGTAAGGTCCGTAGGCTTTACTATAACAAGCTTTAGGTTTTAAGCTTAGCGTTCCTAAGTTAGCTAGATTAAGTTGCCCTTTTATATAATTAAGCCTCCGTTAAACTTAATTAGAGTCTACTTAGTTAACTGCTCTCGCGGCTTTACTAGGAACTTAGCTTCTTACAGTTTAGTCTCTTTAGCATCCGCAAATGTCCAATCTGCTAAGAAGAGGGTATTATCTATTTAGAGTCCAATAATACTAAGGCCGTTTAATGGGCTGTATAGGAGGCAAGAGTTATAGGTTAACTATTCCATTTTAAGCTTACTAACATAATGCTAGTAGTACGTCTTAAACCAGTGGTTTCTAGCTTCCGGCACTCTATAAAGTGGTTTTATAACCTATAAAATTATTCCTAGTTACAAATTAAGTTCGAGCGGTAGTCATATAAAGATGTCCCTACTTAGGTAGATATTAGATTATATATAGGCTTATAAGATATCCCGTAGGTAAAGGGCTATAGGTTTACTTTGCTATAGGCTAGGCGTAAGTATAAGTATAATCTATTAGCTAACTCATTAAATTATAGGCGATTACGTAAGGACTAAGCCCTTCCCTTAGTCGTTATAGGCTTATACAACAAGCCTTAACTTTTTAAAGGCTTTATTAGTACCAGGGTGCTTAATTTTATTAATAAAGCGCGAGTTAAATATACGGACGCCTTACGGAATGTCTTTCTCCATTACAACCGCAAAGACGCCTTTCTTAAGTAGTCCGTTAATCTCTTTGCGTCGTAAGTCCGTAAAAGGGGTTTCCTATACTAGAACTAATATATCCGCAGGCGGAGATTACTTTGCGGATATACCTACGAATGTCAGGTAATTCTTTATTATAGGGTTCTTACGGGGGCGTCCTCGGCCACGTTTTACGGCAGGTTTAGAAGGTTTAGTAGATTTCTAAGGGGCTTCCAAAGTAGGCAGGGGTACTTCCAGTTCGTCTAGTTCGGTAAGTACTTCTAGTTCGTCTAGTTCGACGTTATGGGTGTCTTTGGACCGAAAATAGGGTTTTACGGACGTGCTTCTGAAGTTAGTTGGTCCGCTAGGAAGTTATATACAGCAGGTCTCGTCTTCTACGGCTAGTAAACAGTAAGGTCCAGTCCAGTTACCGCTCTTACGCCACACAAGGACTTCAGAATTAAGCGGGAGGTTGTATACTAAGGTTATATTAGGTCCGTTACGGTAGTGCAGGGCGTTATTAACAGTTTGTTTAGCCCGTAATTTAACTATTTCGGCCATTGCCTTCCGTATTACAGCTACTTAATCCATAACAGACGGAGCAAAAGGGTCCAGTTTACTTATCCTTAGGTAGGCTCCGTAAACCAAGAGGGTAAATACTAGTCCGTCAGGGCCAGCGGTATCATTAACGGCTTTTACGGCCATCTATAAAGCCAGTTCCTTTTAGATGTCCTTACACTCGTCCGTAATAATCTAGTAAGCTCTCCGTAGAGCTAGGTAAGCTCACTTAATAAGCCTAATAGACTAGTGCGCCTTAACTAGGACGGCTTTTGTTAAGATAGCCATAGCCGTAGCATACTATTAGAATTCCTTACTAATAAAGTTCCTACCAGCGTCGTGGGTAATATACTTAGGAGGTCCAAGGTATATATCAATCCAGTAGGTCTATAAAGTATCCCAAGTATATTTTACGGATATATTTTATAACCAACGGGCGGCTTAGTAGTGGGTTACCTTATTAATTATATATAATACTAGACTGCCGTTAATATACATAATATCCACGTACACTAAGTGGTTAAATTTAAGGTCCTTATAAAGGGTGAACTTAAATCGGCCTAGGGAACGTCCGTATTTCTGGCAAAAGGAGCAGTATTTAGTTAGGTGGTTAATTACCTTCCTGTTAACGTCATCGTATCCAAAGCGTTTAAGGACTCTATACAGCTTTTCGGCTAACAGGTAGCCAAAACAGCGGTATAGGCGGTGGATCTTAGTACTAGTAAGGTAGCACGGGTTATAGTCAAAAGATTCCTAAATATAGGTCTGTAAAGTTTCTCCCTATATAAGGAACGGGTGTCCAAATCGTCATATAATTGGTAGGGTAATATACTTGCTTTCTAGGGCAGTTATGGGGCTAATTAGGGTGTCCGTAACATTATTATAGTAGACCTATAGTCTATCCATGTCCGCAAGGCAGAGTAGGAAAGGGGTGTCTGCTTTTACTATATGGAAGTTAACTAGGCCAATTGGGGTCTTGACTTTAACTAATCTAATTAATGCGGTTAAGCTAATGCTAAATTAGACGTTTACGGCCCCAGTTTGCATAGTATTAATATCCGTATTGTTATTTACGGTGGTCTTATATATAAGGTATTGTCCGTAACCTATAGTAGACTTCTTAGAGGCACCTATATCAATTATAACGCCGTAGAATTCTTTAGGGGTATAGCGTTCTGTGGTAATATATGCAAATAGGTCTTGTTTGCGGTCCGTAACGTCCGTAACGGGTCTAATAGGTATACTTACGGGCTGGTTTTCGGGTGCAATTAAGTGTATAAAGGAACGGTCGGCTAATACGGTCGTAATATTAAAGGCTTAGTTATCCGTAAAAGGTCCGTAAGTAGTTAGGAACGTCTCTAAGATCTCCTATTCCTAAGTATCTAAGTTAAAGTCAATTATAAGGGCTTCTATTAACTCGTTAAGAGACTCCTCTACTTCCTCTCCTTCATAGTCTAAGATAAACTAGTTAATCCGATTGTTAAATTTCTTCTTAGACTTATTACGTTCTTCCTAGGTATGCCTTATAGACCAATATCCTTCCTTACCGCACATAAAGCACTTCTGGCTAGTTCGTCTATAGGGGTATACTTTTATATAGGAGTTATTGCGGGGGTTACAGGTAGGGCCTAGTCGATGCGGGTACTGCTAGCGGTAGCGGCGGTCCGTAAAGTAGACGTCTAAGTCTATTTGCGGATATTAAATATCTATAACAAAGGCTTAAGTGCTGCCTAGTGGGTTTAAGACTTCGTACGTTATAATAGAGGAGCGTAGATTATTAATAAGGCCAGCTAAAGTGTCTATAGGCTTATAATAGGCGTACTTACAGGGCTCTACTTCCTAGCAGGCCGTAATTAGTTTGTTGTGCAGAAAGTCGTCTATTTAAAGCTTGGCGTTAAGGCCGTACTATAGGTGCCGGAGGTCTTTAATAAGAATTTGCAGGCACTCTATAGTCGATTTTTCAGTATTCTTATCAATTACGGTCCGTAGCTTAGTTGCATTCCATTAGGTAAGGATATTACGCCTATATTCCGGTCCTTTAAAGTAGTTACGGGTAGCTTCGCATAGCTTATTAAAGGGAACACCAAGGGGTTTACTTTTAAGGTTAGTGTAGTAGTAGTCAAGTACTAGGCCGCACAGCATAGTAGAGTAGGCTTAGCTAAACTCTTATTTAGGAATGTCAGCCTTTTAGCAAAGGTCCGTAAAGATAGTTAGTTTAAAGTTAAAATTGTCATTTTCACCGCTGTACTTAGATTCGTCGGTATAGAGTTTAGCCAGGTTAGCTAGTTCCTTGCCGTAGGTCTTTGCTTAGGTGCGTTACGGATCTATAACTTATAGATCTATGGCTTGCGGATATATGGCTTACGGATATATGGTTTGCGGATATATAGCTTGCAGATCTGTGACTTAGGTAGGTTGCGGATCTATAGCTTTATTAACGGAAGGGTTTTGGTCTATATTTTGGTTTACGGGGGTATTACGGTCCGTAACTTGGGTACTAGGTATGCTTTAGCCCGTAAGATTAATTCTAAAACTGCTTAGGTTTATAGGACAAGTTTAGTTAAGTGGGTTAGGTATAAGGCCAGCGATTACATTAAGTTTAGAAGAAGTAAAGAGTTCCTTAGTTTCTTAGAACTGGTCTAGGATTTCCTCTTTAGTCTATTCCATTTAGTCCTTTTCGTATATTATGTTGTATAAGGACTATACAACAGTAACTCATTTATTCCTTTTAACCCATACACCTTAGTTACGTAAGAGGGTCCGTAGGTTACGGATAGTAGTAGGGTTGCATGCTTTAAAGATAGCTTCCATAAAGTCCGCGAAGTCTTCCTAGTATTACTCCCATAGGTCGACGTTTATAAGCTTAAAATATTCGTATTTAAGAACTTTAAATTTAATATAGTTGTTAACGTTAGGTATAGACATAAGGTTAACTCCCTACCTCCACTTTTCCTAACCTTCATCGACTTGCTTTCTTAGGTCTGCCATACTATATTGTGTAGTGTAGTACGTAATAGGTGGGAGAGGTCTTATAGTGGTCCGTAAAGGCGGTTAGTGGGTCTGTGGTAGTTTATAGGAGGGTAAGGGTGTCCGTAAGGGGTCTTAACAGGTCCATAGTAGTCCATAAAGGGGTAGGAGGTCTCCGTAACGGTCCGTAAAGGTAATTAACGAGTCCGTAACGGTTCGCAGAAGGGTAAGAGGTCTTTATAAGGGGTCTAAAAGACGTCGGAGGTATTAAAAGAGGGTATGGTAAGGGTCAAGGTTCAAGGTAGTCGCGTTCTTAGTAATCGCGTTCTTAACGTGGTCGCGTTAACTACTAGTATAGTGGTCAATATCTCTAATTAAGGTGGAGCGTAAACGTCTTCCAAAACCAGGGTAGATTTAAGGTAATTCTAGGTAAGATAGAGCGTTAGACGTCTTCTAAATCTAGAGTACTTTAATTCTCTTTAACTGAAATAGGGGCTTGCAAGGTGGAGCGTAAACGTCTTCCAAGTAAGTGCATATCTCCTAATCTGTGCGCGCTCACTGATTAGTATTGGTACCAATTTAATGGTATAAGTGAGTCGTATCTAGGGGCACGAAATACGTGTAGTATCGTATGCTCATTTAGACGGTGGTGACTGTCAATTCTATTGAGGTAGGCTACGTGGTCTATATACTAACGCACCTCCCCCCTAAGCTAGTGTTTCAGGAGTGTACCAGACGCGTAAGCGGGTGGTTGGTGCACAGAACGCGTAAACGCGTACTCGGTGCACCGAACGCGTAGGCACGCGGTTGGTACAACAGGTGCTGTAATTATACAATAAGGTATTATTAATATAGCTTTAGAAGGTGCCTGGGCCGTTATATATGCTAAAGGGTATAACGGTATATTTAAATTGGCTAAAGCGTAATATAAATGCGGTTTTCTATTTATTACCTTCCCGTATTTAGAAATAATTAAAGGCGGCGATAATATTAAGCTTAGTATAGATTTTAGCTTAACTAAGCCGCTTAAGGGTCTCACGTATAAGCGATACTAGGTATTAGTTTTTAATTATAATAGCGTTAAGTCCTCTATAGTTAACGTAGAATTAAATACCTTCTTTTAGCTTCTTAGTAAAAAGGATAGGGGTAGCTATTAGTAATATACTAGGACAAATAAATCCTTTATTAAGGTGCTTATTAATATACTTTTTATAACTAGAAGTTCGTCTTTTAATATTAGGTAGGGTCTTTTGTAAGGTAGTATTTTTCCTTATTTAATATTAATAGTATAGTTATTAGGTTAATATAGGGGAAGTATATCTACGCCCTTTTATAAGTACATATTAGTAAAGTTATAGTACCTCTTAAGGAAGAGCTTATAGAGTTCTTCGTTAGTAAGTCCTTTTTTAAGCTTTATAAACTTCTTAAAGTTTAAAGGTAAAAGTCTGTAGAGTTCTATAGGGGCGTTGTCTTCTAAAAGGTTAATTATATCTATTTTATTACTATAGAGGACGTAGTTCTATTCTTTATTAAGCTTATATAATTATAATTAGGAAGCTATAATAACGGTCTAGCCTTTCCTATATACTATATAGTAGAAGGCTAGGGTACTTATATAGTGGTAGTTAGTCGTAAGTGGGATAATAAGGGGTTCCTTAGGTTAATATCCTGGGGAGTAAATAGAGGCGGCTAGGCCATGCCCTAGGCAAGTCTCTCTGCAGTATTTAAAGTTAAAGGTTATTTCTTTCTTCTTTTAGTTAATGGCGGGGCTGTATTATTTAAGCTAGTTTATTCTAAGGATAATAGGGTAGTTAGTAAGTGGTATAATATAGGCCTAGAGTTCTTCCTGGTGCCCATTTATGTTTAGGTAGAGTTGTGCTATATAGGTAATCTTCTATATAGTATAACTACCGTTAGTAAGTTATAGGGCGTAGGCTTTAATAAGGGGTAGGTTATAAATACATATAAATTAGGTATCTATAAATTTATTAATAACTCCGCAATTAATTATAAAACAGCTTTTATATTGTTTTTTAGCAGTAGTTTCTATTATAGGTAAAACTATCTATTTCCGTCTATTTATCTTTACAGAGTTATCTATTAAGTAAGCCAATATATAAATCCCTCCGTTATTAGGGCGTTCTAACCTATAACTTAGGGCTAGGGCTTAGCGTTTTCTGCTTCCGTATCTAACTCTACTGCTATTACTACGTTTTTATCTTATATAGTAGTGGCGCGTAGCAACGTATTTAGTATTTAGGGTATTAAGTTAGGTATTAGGCAGCGGCTACCAAACCTAGCCATTAGGCAGTTTAGGTTATTATAATAATAGCCTTCTTAATAGTATCTATAGCAGCGTCCTAGTTTCCGGAGTAGCTTGCGCTCTCTATCTAGAAGTTTTTATGGGAAGGTTAATATAGAGAAATCGATATTAGTTCTGGTAGTACTTAAAATAGTAGGCGTTAGTGGCTTAGTATATATGGGTTCAGTAGGCCCGGAGGGCTTCTATAAAGAGGTCTTTAGGTAAGAGTTAGCAGTAGCAATTTAATTTGGTTATTATTTAATCTTCTATAGAGCTGCTACCATATTATAAATATCGTTATAGTTATAGCTAGCGGCTGCATAACTAAGGCGAGAAGTAACTTTTTTAAGGAGGTCCTCCTAGTCTTTAGTATCGTCTTAGGTAAGGGCTCTAGTATATTCCTAGAATTTAATATAGAATTTAATAAATAATTTAGTAGGGCTTATCTTTAGGGTACGTAGTTTAGCTTAGTTGGTGGCTAATAGGTTATAGTTATGGTATATTAGGTTAAGATTATTAAGGACTTTTTAGTGGGACTACCACTTCTAGGGGCTACTAGTCTCCTATTAGGCGAAGAGTCTATTAAATAATATACCCTTTATTTGCCCGATAATATAGCTAATCTTAGTATCTATTACGGCACTGTTACAGACCCTAGTTAGGGGCTTACTTAGAGACTTGGCGCCTGTATATAGACATATCCTTTCCTCGACCTTCTTCTGCTCCTTAGCTTAGTATCTTTATAATATAGCATTCTACAAGCTTCGGTTCAGAGGCATTTATATAAGCCGTAACATTATACTAAGCTTACCTACCTAGGGGGGACTTCATTCGTTTTAAAGCTCCCTCTTTACCTCGCCTGGGAAGGCCTAGATAATCTCCTACCCCCATTCTATATGTTCTAAGGGGACACGCGTTAAACACCCCTAGCTGCGCGTCATTAACGCGTTAAGTCGCTATTATTAATACTAGGAGCTGGTATTTAAGCAGCTAAAAGGTCTCCTGTAGATAAGGACAACTGCCTAAAAAGGAAATAATATCTTACCCCTTTAACCTTTTTAACTAATACGGAGTTATATAAGCTGCAGAGATAACCCCAGTTAAGACTTAGCCTAGGGCTATAAGGAACAAAAAGTAATCTTATTACTAAGCCTAGAACTAATCCCGCGGTATTAGCTAAGATAAGCTAAAATATAACCCGCGCTATACTATTGGGCGGTAGGTATATATTGTCCGTAAAGTCCTCTAATATACATTAGGTTTAGGCCAACGGCTAAAATAAGCTAACTTATAACCCGCGCCGTACTATTAGGCGGTAGGTGTATATTATCCGCAGAGTCCTCTAGAACAAATCCTACTCGTTATCCTCTGGCTACTACGCTGCAATAACTACCCTAATTAATACTAAGCTATATAAGGAGAGATAAAATCAATTAGGAAGGACTTGCTGGTACTATACTACCACCCTAAACCCCTAAACCCAATTACCGACTATGCCGATATGCCTACAGTTTAATTAACTAATAATTGCGCTAATACGCCTATAATCTAAATGCGATTTAAATACGGCCTAAATATAATTTAAAAGTAAACCTAATAACCTATTACGCCGATATGCCTATAACATAACTCCCTAACTTATCTATAAACGCCTTATAGACACCGTTAAGTTCTTATTAATAACTACCGTATCTAATTAACCTAGATAATCCCTTAGTCTTATGGCCGAATATATTTATAAGCATTATAATCCTATATATAGAGGTACTAGGAACCTAGGGGAGAATTTAAGCAATTTATAGCACTCTTAATTAGGAGAATAGATTAGGAGAATTATTCCGATTTATAGCACTCTCCAATAACTCTATAGATGAGCCTATTTATCTCTATAACCTCTTATAAACTATTAACGCGTTCCTCTTAATAGCCTTTTATATAACCTTCTATGAACGAGACAGCCTACCGTTATAAAAGTATGTCTTACTAGTTATAACAAGAAATTGAAATATTAATATATACGCCCTTAATACGTACGCTCTTAATACTATTTATTAACTACCCTTAAACTACCTACCACTTAACGGCAGTCCTTCTTAAACAATAATACGCGAATCTGCTCTCTAATAGCATCTTATTAAATTAAACGCCATATAACAGCTTACCCTTATATAACTATACTCGAATATTAAAGCGCACTCTTTCTTTAATACCTTTAACTCTCTAATAAGAATTAAAATATTAACACGTACCTTCTTAATACCTCTTTTAATACCTCTTTAATAATAATTTAATATGCTAAGTTATAACGGCATTCCTACAAGTCCTTAATTAATACTGGATATCCGTTACCTAAAGCGATATCCTTAATTAAATATAAGTATTTAAATACGGCTGCTAACCCTACAGCGTACCTTTAAATCTCCTAATAATACTTAAATACGTCTACTATATTACGACGACCTGTTTTAAGAATTATAAGAATATTAATAGACCATATACTAATACCCTAATCGATTCCTATTAAATTATTAAATATACTATAATTAACAGTATACTTTAACTAATTAATACCTTAACGAGAATCAACCTATCAGCGCGTCTCCCTTAATACCCTACTTATATAATAACTAGTTAAATGTGCTATAATTAACAGCATACCTTAAACCAATCGATTAACTGTAGCTAGTAGTATAATAGCATCTCTGCTAGTTAACGGCATATTAATTAATTAAATAATCGATAACGTCTTAAACTACCTACTAATTAATAGTAGACCTTAAGAAACCGATAAATGGATTGTGCTGTTATACCTATAATCCGAATGCGATCCGAACGCGATTTAAACGCAAACCTAACCAACCATTATGCCGATATGCCTACGACACGAACTATAACTTTAACAACGACTATATAAGTTTATTAACAATTAACTGCTCCCTTACTAATTCGATTATCTTCTTCTTAACCTATAGTAATCCTTTTTAACTAACACTAAGCTACGTATACTAAGGAACGACTATAGTTAATACTAAGTTATATAAGCTTACCTTAGGCATTTATACACTTTAACAATAAGGTTAATACTAAGTTGTGTAAGCTTTAATAACAAAATTAATTTAAACAAACTAGATAATAATCGCGCCGTTATGCCTGCAATTTAAATATAATTTAAATACAAACCGATTAACTAATCGTGCCATTATACCTGCGATTAATTAACTAATAATAGCGCCAATACGCCTGCTATCTACTATTAGACGCTAATACTATACTACTACTAAACAGATAAGAGCTCGTGCCAATACGCATGCAAGCTATATTTCTTTTTTTTATGGCTTAGGGCGCGCTATATTAAAGGAGGGAGTAGAGAGCTAGGAGGTACTAAGTTCTAAGAGAAGGAATAATAACCACAAAGGACTCCTAGCGATATACACCTCTCATAGCAGCAGGACGGCTGCATGCCCTACACTAACCTAATAACGACTATACTGCTACGCCTATAGTCTAACTAACAGACCAATCGTGCTAATACGCCTATAATTTACCGACTAACTAATAAACCGGGCTCTATGTTTAACTGCTATTACCACCCAACGCTTATACCGTACTGCTATTATAATAGACCTCCGCTACTCTTCCTACAGCCAACCAATCCTCGCTGCTTTATTAGCAGCCAACTACCCTTACTACTCTGCCCGCAGCTAATTAACTATTCACTACCCTGCCTATAGCCAACCGACTTCTACTACTCTGCCTGCAGTACTATACCCGACCTCCGCTGCTCTGCCTATAGCTAAATATAATACCTTGCTATATTACTATAGCTAACCAATACCTACTACTCTGCCTATAGCACTATAACCAACTTCTACTACTCCGCCTATAGTAACAACCGTATATAAGGAGAGCTTTACTCCTTAGAATACGACCCCGCCGCTAGCACTATACTACTACCTAAATTAATAAGACCTCGCGCTAATATACCTGCGAGCTAATAAGCACTGCGCCAATACGCCTGCGAATATAACCCCGTTGCTAGCATTATACTACCCCTAAATAACCCTATTGCTAGTACTGTACTGCTACTAAACAGATAAGCTCTTATACTAATATACCTGTAAACGACCCTAAATCCAATAACTGTTATGCTGATACGCCTACAACCTATAAGATAAGTACTTACGCTAATACGCCTATAAGCCAAACCTAAACTAGATAATAATAGCGCCGATATACCTACTATTACAACAGACCCTTACTGCTCTGCCTACAGCCAACCAATACCTGCTACTTTACCTATAGCTAAACAATCAGACTACTGCTACTCTGCCTATAGCACTATAACTAACTTCTACTGCCCTGCTTATAGTAACAACTATATACAAGGAGAGCTTTGCCCCTTAAAATATAACCCCGCCGCTAGCACCGTACTGCTACCTAAATAGATAAGTCTCGCGCCAATACGCCTGCGATTTAAATGCAACCTAATAGTATTTAAATGCAAACCTAACCAACCGATTATGCCGATACGCCTACGATCTACTAATAAGATTCCGTGCCGATTTGCCTACAGAATACGACCCCGTTGCTAGTATTATACTGCTACCTAAACAACCCCGTTGCTGGCACCATACTGCTACTAAATGGATAAGAGCTCGTGCCGATATATATGCGAGCTATAACCTCCTAACCCTCCCACCCTTATTAAAACCTTTTCACCTGCCTTTTTATAAGAGGGGGAGTAGGGGGGCTTCTTTTTTTTTATGGCTTAGGGCGCGCTATAATAAAAGGGGGAATAGAGAGCTGGGGGGTACTAGAGTTCTAAAGGACTAACAGAGGGCTCCTAGCGATATACCTCTCGCAGTAGCAGAAGCTGTAGGACGGCTACCTACCCTACGTTAACTAGGTATAGCGATATACCCCTCGCAGTAGCAGGAGCTACAGGACTGCTGTAAGTCCTATATTAACTAGCATCGCAATTAAGCGCTAAATGCTAGATTTTTTTCTTTTCTTTCTCTTTCTTTTCTATAAGGGGACAAAGCCTAAGGGCAGGCTTTCTTAAAGGAGGGGGTAATGTTACGGCACCGTTATAGACCCTAGTTAGGGGCTCGCTTGGAGACTTAGCGCCTATATATAGACATGTCCTTTCTTCAACCTTCTTCTGCTCCTTAGCTTAGTATCTTCGTAATATAGCATTCTACAAGCTTCGGTTTAGAGGCATTTATACGAGCCGTAACAGTATCTTCCGTAGGAAAAAGGTAGGCGCTCTAAGTTAGTTTCTTGCGGATTTATATCTTTTAGTAGCTATATTCCTTACGGTCTCCCTAGAAGATTAGGGGATTAAGGTAGCGTATATTAGACCCTATAATAGCAGTTTAGGTCTAATTATTATAGCTTTTGTTATTACTACTTTGGTAGGGGTTCCTATTAGGTAAAGCTGCTTAACACTAGCCCTTTATTAAGCGTTAAGTAGGTAAAGTTGCCAGGGGCGTAGAGACTTAGGTGGCGTTATATATAGTAGAGAGGTATCTAGCGTTATTATAAATATACTCATTAAGCTAAGATTATAAGTATTTAATTATGCCTTCTCTTTTAGCTATAGTAATTAGTATAATCCTAGCCTTCTTTAACTATTAGACATCGCGTTTAGATACGTGGAGGTTATCTTTAGTTTCTTAACGTATGTTATTAGTAAGCGCCTTACAAGCTTATAGGTCTTAGATAATATCGCAATCTTAGGTAGTACGCATCTTAGCTTATATAAGCTTTAGGTAGTAGTTCTATAAAAGGCGGTAGTATTTTATTAGGGTCTCGTGCTACCATTTTTATAAATATCTCGGCGTTTCGTATTTTAATTTTTATAAATAGTAGCCTTTCTGTTTGCTTGTCTGTAGTTATATAGTTAATAAAAGATAAGACATTATTAGTATCTATCTCCTTAGGGGTTAAGGCTAGGGTTAATAAATCGAATTTTCCTAGGATTAATTGGCGTTGTAGGTTAAGTATAGGTATTAGATTGTTCTTTGGGTTTAATATAGTAGCTAGTAAGGAATATTATCTTACTATTATAGGTTCCTTAGAAGTATAAAGTAAGGTAATTTATAGATATACTACTTTTGGCAGCGCCTGCAGTATTATAAAGACGTAGAATTAGTCGTAGGCTAAGCGTTAGTAGTAAAAAAGGCGCAACGTAATATTATGGGACGGGGGTAGTGGCTACAAAGCGTATGTATTTGAGGAGTCTATAAGACGTTGCGCGATTAATCGTAAGGGTTAAGGGCATAAGGAGGTGATATACCTACGCGTAGCTGATATAAGCCATACGCGAGGTATACGCGAGAGCACGGGGCTCTCCTATAGAGGCCCCTGCGGTAAGGTTCCGTGACACATATTAGCTAGCCTAAAAGGTATTACTAGATACTTAAAGTAGCTATATTAGGTTTTAAAAGCGGTTTTTTACTTATTCCCTTCTTTAATACGGAGTCTATAATAGGTATCTTATAGATTTCGCTTTGTAAAAATCTTCGCCTTAAATAGTTAATCTAGAATTTACTAACTAGTAGTAGTAGGTAATGGTTCTTAATTGTAATTTTATTAAGACTATAATAGTCTATATAGCCTTATAGTTCTATCTAGTTTTAAAATAAAAAGGGCTAGTACGCCTATTAGTAATTTACTAAACCAAATCCACCCTATTTCTAGTAGGCTATTAAAGTACTCCTATAGAATCTTAAGCTCTTTATAAAAGAGATTATAAATAAAAAGGTTTAGTAGTTATTTACCTTCTTTTAGATTAATTATATAATTATTTTCTAAGTTCTATAGAAGGACTTTAGCTTACCGATCTAAAAATACCCTTAATAAGTTCTTTAGGCCTAATAGAATATTTAATAAATTAGGGTTGTGTTTATCCTTTATATTATTATCTGGTAGGTCTTAAAGCTACCTTAAAATACTTATAGGCAGCGTCGCGCGCTATAGTAGTTATTTATATATAGTTGCTATTATGTATTAAATAGTTTTATATAGTAGCTAGTAAAGAGTAGAGAATTCCTTAACGCAGCGTTTAAGGTACTATAGTATACTCTCCGCGTATTACTTAAGCTAGAGTAACCTATAATAATAAGAGTATCTTATAAGATCTTTAAGATCGCTACCTCCCTATAGTGTCTCTATAACCTATCTAGTAGTTCCTT
>Ga0307515_10007652_pt1 | contig 21304 bp, 12 predicted proteins | sample 17_EM_MG_FD_194513 | JGI IMG/M metagenome (GOLD analysis project Ga0307515, IMG submission 194513) | Populus trichocarpa ectomycorrhiza microbial communities from riparian zone in the Pacific Northwest, United States - 17_EM | ecosystem: Host-associated > Plants > Roots > Unclassified | place...
CATCACCGTAGGTTCGTATAATCCATATCTCGTCCGGAACGCTAACTTATGCTCGTCCCCTTCCTTAACCCGAAGGAGATTATATGCTCCTCTAACATCTAACTTCGTGTATATCTGGGCTTTGCCTAAAAGATTCAACGTCTCTTTTATCAACGGAAAGGGGTATCTATTCTTTATTGTCTTACTGTTAATATCCCGATAATCAATGCAGAATCGTAATCCTCCTCCAGGTTTCTTTGCAAATAACACTGGAGCTGCAAAGGGCGAGGATGACTGTCGAATAAATCCCTTTGTCATATTTTCCTCCAGCCATTCTTTCAGGACGATCAACTCAGCTCTGGACATTGAATACAATGGTCCCCACGTTGGCGTTTCTCCCTCTTTCAAACGAACTTCATGATCAATTCCAGGTCGATGTGGTGGTAACCGATCCGCTAGCACCCTATTAAACAAAGGGAGAAATTCATGATACTGTTCGGGAATAATTTCTTCGAGGGGGCGTTCTTTCAGATTTTTTGCCTCGATGGCTTTATTAATGTCATACAGGGAGGCTTTAAACAACCTAAGTTTTCCTTTTTTGACAATCCTGAAGAACGAAGCTCCGTTAAGCATGACAATATCCCCTCGAAATGGTCTTAGGGGTCGAATTTTTGGTTCAAATATATCTTTTACTTGATATATTGGTTCTGGCGGTTCTTCTGTAACTCCTTGTACCGTTACCGATGTATCATGGCAGTGCGTAATGCAATATTGTGAACCAAACATAACCGTATTTGATGCAAAACGCACAGCTACATCGTGTAGTCGTAGCCAGGGAATTCCGAGGACAATTGGATAATGACCTAATTTCGTAATGAACATGGGTAACTGTTCTTTATGTTCCTGTATCTTCATTCCAACTTTAGCAACATGCGTAATATCCCCGGATTCAATAGGTCTCCCGTCTATGACCTCCACTTGTCTTTTTTCCTTCAATTCTTGAAGTGGTATCTGATGATGGCGAGCAAAATCTTGATCCATGAATGCAATGCCAGTAGCTCCGCAATCAATCAGCGCATGCGTAGGTATCTCTTCGTTATTCACGGTCAATGAGCAGGTTATAACTAAATGTTTGCCTTCCATTGATCCTTCCAATACCTCCACCTTACTAACTGATAATCGCGAAATTCCAAAACATTGTAAAACATTTAAAACAAAACTTTTTCCGTCAACCAAAGCGCCATCCTGCTTGGGTTGACCTAATCTTTTCCCGATTCCTCGGAACCATCCTTGGTTCCTACTTCCTTAACTTCCGCTCCAGCCGCCTTGAACGTCTGAGCCTTCTTCCTTGCCGCACATTCTGCTGCCCTGTGGTTAAACCCACCACAATATAAACATCTCCCATCCGCGAACCTCTTCGCCCTTTCCTCTGTCGAAATCCTTTTCTTTCCTGCGCTGAGATCCATTGGTGCTGGTCCGGTATATCCGCCCACAGTCCCTGCTGGTGCTCCCTCTGGTGCCCTCGGAGGTACTGGTGCTCTTGGTGTGCTTGGGGATCCTGCTGAGGTGGTCCATTTATGTTGCGCCGCCTTCTCCGCCTTTCTTTGTCGAATTTGATTGTCCCGTTTCTGGCACAATGTTACGAACGCGGGAAGCTCCTCCGGCATATCAGTATGTATAAAGGAGTCCTTCATCTCCTCAGATAATCCTGACCTTAAAGCATTTCGAAGTGCGGACAGATTCCAATCCAGATCGGCCGCTATAACCTGGAACTCGGCATAATACAGAGAGAACTAGCGGTTCTTCTGTTTAATTTCCTTCATATTTCGTTCCGCGGTGGCCACTCGGTCGGGGTCCCCAAAAGCTGCTTCCAGGAGTTGTATAAAAGCTGGTAGGCTTTCCAGCCCAATCTCTCCGTTGTCGCGGGCGTGTGGCAATATCTGTTTCAGGGCGATCCCGCTCAGGCGGTTGAAGGCGTACCTCATCTTCGCCTGTTCGTCGGGGAGTCTGCTGGGTGTATGGCGGATGACCATCCGAAGTGGCGCAATCCAGCCTCTCAACTGAGTTCGATCCGATCCTGAAAAGTCCGGGGAGTCGGGAAATTTCTGTCCTCTGTCTTCGGGTTGGTGGGGGGCTGGAGGCGCTGCCCGTGCGGCTAAGGATAGCGCATTCGCTAAATGCATCCTCAAACTCCGGCCCTCCTCGCTGGCTTCGCGGGCGTCCCTGGTCATATCGTCCAACTCCCTCCTCAGATCTTCGTCTGTCCCCGCTGTCCGGGGGGTTTGTCGCGCTACCTCTAGTTCGTTCCGAAGGGTCGTCAATCGTGTCTCGTATTCGATATGATCACATACGAGCGGGGGGGGTTGAGTCCGTGCTGGGAGGATAGTTATTTGATTTCGCAGGTCCGCGATCTCCGCGGGGTGACTGCACACCTGTTGTATTTCCCGCACCGGTTGTGAATACTGTGCCACCCTGCTCAGGACCTGTTGTGTTACCATCAATAGCTCGATGCTTTCTGTGTCTGTGGTTTCTCCGAGGTTCGTGTCGAGAATCCGATTGATGGTTACCTGGTCTTGTACTGACACCAGGGCCGCTCGGGGTTCCTGTGATGCGGACATGACAGCGGATCAAGCACATCTACCAATGCCAATTAAACTGGTCGATTTCAGAAGGAGTAGGTGTCGGTGGTTCGACGACAATCAGAGGAATCTCAAATGGCTTCGCTGTTTCTGCTGCTGCTGGTGCGTGTCCCTCACTCTCGTGGGTTTCGCAACAACCGTATCCTTCGCACCAACAAGGGATATCTGCTTCACAGTTAAACCAGGAATGGGCTCCCCAATACCTGGTCCAGCTATTTCCGAACACCGGATCATCAAGTTCTAACCCTCCTCCGTATGCGGCGGCCTCCGTCCAGTAGAGGTTCCAGGGGGATGGTGTATCTGATTGTTCCCAAAAATAAGCAGGGAGGCAGAGGTCGTCTACCTCGGTATTCAATAATCCTTCGATGCTTTCGAAGGCGTTCAAGGGTTCGGGTTCGGACAAAGTGCAATGCGTTCCAGCAAGATCAAACCAATTCGTTCGGGAGGTGCAATTACTGTCGTATTTTTGCATTCGAGTATGGTGATCGATGGGGGTAATGTCGGATATCAAATCCGGTAAGCTGTCTGCGGATATCAACGCAATCGTTGCAAATATGAATCCAATAACATTCGGGTCCTAAATATACCCAACAAGCTTTAATGCATGTATTGTATAAACGCTTTGCAACACGACCTGTTCCATTATTAACCGGTTATCCTGGTACCCAAGGCTTGTCGATTTATTGAAACCGGGGTTGACAGGGCTTTTATACGAAATTAAGAATACACCTCGAGTAGTTGCTTTATATACTTTTAGTCATCTTTCCTAATCAGCGGCAGCATTCTGTTGGATGTTGCATCAGTGGCTAGCAGTGATATCAATGGTTCGATGATGAACCGGTTCGGACCGGCAGTTCGTGGTGCGGTTCGAACTGGTTCAGGTTAGTGAACTGCACCGCTTGAACCGGTTCACATTGCAGGAGAGACTGGTTCAGAACTGGTTCGAACCAGTTCATTGGTGCTGGTGATTGGGTTTCAAACGATCTGGAATGAGGTCTAAGGTCGCTGATACACTGAAGTCATCAATTGACTCACATACGTAGACTCATACTTGATTGTTAACTTGCCACCCACCACTAAAGTCTAGAGATCCCACCGAGATAATGAAGTGGCGAATGGCGCGTGACAGGTGGGGAGTGAGTAATTGCGTATGAGCCCACTACTCACTTCCCACCCATCACAAGCATCTGGATATTGGAGGTCCCCCGGAATAAAATAATGTTTGTATGCCTGGGCTTCAGATGCTCTATATACAATTGGTAGTACTAGTGACCGTGTGAACCATCTTTGAAAATGCGCTAATGCATATAGTCTCCTTACTAATTACTCAACAATCACAAACTACCGGAAGGAAATTAATTTGCACAATTCATCCGAGTACTATCGTGAACTCCCCCGTTAATGGACCGTACAGTGTGTATCCATGAGACGGATCACCCGCCGGAACATCTTTATCACGACTTCAAGTTTATATCTGTGAACAGAGAAGGTTTGTGTGGCTACTCACATCTTTCCGTCACTATTCAATCCCGAACAGTATCCAAGAGGAAAAATTTAGGCGGGAGGTAAGTTTCATGGAAGACTACCGGACCGGAAAGATATCGACGTCAGTTGCGTCGGTTTTAGCACCCACTCACGTTTGACTTCGGGACCTTTTCCAACTCAAGGGTTAAAAAAAAGGCAACCGACGCATTGAGACGCATTCCTGGAATCCGGCCTAGAGGACTGTTTCCTGGGGTCAGCACTCATGTTCGGGCCTTTCATTATGGATGTTGGGGCTACAAAGTAAGTAACTGTAGCGGCTTTATTGTACTATCAGGCTTGTGTGGTGGGTCCTAATGATGATATACGAAGGCATCCAGGATGAGTTCTGGTTTCACCTAGAGATCCTTTGCAGCTTACCAGCTACGACCTCGAAACCCTCCGAGCTTATGTGACGGACAATGGTAAATATATACAGTTGAACCAGTTGTCAACCAGTTCATTGCACTGGTTTAGCATGTAGTGCAATTTGAACAATTAAGTAGTTGGTGCAGTGCAGTTTCCCCGCGGAAACCCAACTGGTTTCCACCGTTGGGAGGTCTGGATGGATGGAGCGAGCACTTGGTGCCTATGTATTTGATCTCCCCATCAACACAACCTGCATACTCCAAACTCAGCTTTTTCAAGGACGAGCGTTCTCCCCCACGAGTATCCGCAATTCATCGGGGTCGACTTGGTGGCTGGAGAACCGTCTGGGTGGGTTGCAGCGGCCAAGTCTTTTCAGCTATAGTTACATTGCCCAGATACACCTCCAATTCCAGATTGAGTTTCTGCGGGCGGGAAACGTAGAATGGGCCCTGCCGCCAACATACCTGGCGAGAGCCCACCGAACGGATAGGCGCCATGGATATCACCGGATTGCTTCGAACGAGATGGTGGCTGATGATGAGTACACTGCGCTGCGTCACACTCTTGTCTTAGCTCTATACCCCACGGATAGAAATGCACAGCATATATAAAGTATAGAAAAAGCAGTGCTATCGCTACTCTAAGCAAAAGTAAGGAGGGAAGATATAGAAAGATGGACACCTTAAGGGCAGTGACATTGGCAACGAAGCCATGTGTCGTAATAGGGAAACCCTTTGGTCAATGTATATGTTCCGTACGGTTGACGAATCCGCCAGTTCGCGAACAGTTAAAGGCCAGTTCGCAAAATTTTTGCTCAGTTCGTAATCTGTAGAAAAGTTTGCGAACCCAACACAAGTTTCTAGAGAAAAGCTTCTCCAAATGTACTCCCATTGTCAAATCTTCATGTTGCAAGCTCACTTTAGCCGAAGATAGAAAAAGTCTACACCCAATAGCATTGTTACAGCACTCGCTTTTCACTGCCACCTCTACATTTCGAACTTTCGAACTCTCTTCCTACATTCTTTTTCAACCACATTCCATTAGTGAAAATTGCCATAATATAGCAGAGCGAACATGTAATTAGATTGCAATAGTTACAGTCTCATGGTAAGTACTAGGTCTAAATTGTAAGCTCTTTTATCAGGTTACTTTACATATGCATAAATAGGCGGTTGTAATTGTAATCTCGATTCATACCTTAACGAGTTCATCCATCGGCTAGCCAGTTTGGGAACTTTCCACAAGTTCGCGAATAGGCCCAAGATCGCGAACCAGTGTAGTTCGTCAGCCAGATAGAACATATACATGCGCCTAGTGTAATCTCCGGCCCTCGATCAGAATGAGGCGTTGGTATTTGCTTTTGTTTGTGCTTGTATGATTTAGATTTTGTTTGCATCGGTTCATCAGTATTTTCGTGGTAGTCACATGAATATATCACCCGTAATCAGTATGCATGCGGCTCAGCAATTGATAGTCTAGCTTACCGTCATCCGAAGGATATGTGCACATAAGATAGTGAGGACGATCGACATCAGAGGGCGAGAGATTGACGATGATTGAGATGGACTAGACTAGATTAGATAGCTGTCAGTTAAGTCCGTTCACGTGCCGAGCCAAGGATAGAGTAGTGGTCGATGCTTCAGAGGTAATTGAAGTTCCTTCCTTCTCTCTGTACCTCATCGTACATCATACATCGAATTCATTTCACTGGCAAGCGTATAGCAGACTAAAAATCCGTACTAGCAGGCGGTAAAAGGCGTCTACCATGGCACCCTGATCCAGACAGAACTACAACCGTTTGCAACTCCATCATTCGCTACCGACAACAAGGGATATACTTTAGCCATAGTTGCTAGCGGCAGAACGCCGTATGAGTACAACAGTGGCAGCAAAGCAAAGGACGAGGAGAGAAAACTTAGTGATGTAGCACAACACCGCAGGACTTTAATATCAAGTGCTTACATCAGATTACTCGATATTGTTGCCTTACTTAGAACACTGCATTATATTACTGATACACTGGATACGATTAACCATGCGTATATCCAACAGACGGTAGTAACTGCTCTAAAGAGTTATTTAGTCCCCTTAGTCGGTCCAGCGGTTACTTAGGAATGCTTTGTGTTCGGTAGAGGGCGGGATAAGGTGTGATTAGTTTCTTCCGTGCGCAACTGCGTAAATGACTGTGTAGCTCTAACCCAGATACCTACTTAAGTATTACTGAACTGAGTATTAAAATCCTTTGGCATGCAATCTCCGAACACTGCGCCAATCAAGGACCCCGCCGAACCTTGCACAGCCGGAAGCTGACATATGAGATCTCCGTATCAACGGGATCGCATGATTAGTATTCATTCATGCAGGCGGGTCAAAACCCTAACCCCACAAACGATCTCAGTCGAACCAATCATTTCGGTGCTGTACTTGTCGAAAGGGAGAATTTACGAACTATTGATCTTTCTGGACCGCTGGAGGCCTGAAACCCCCTTTGAACGGACCAGACCGACGCTCCCTGACATGTGGACCCTATGCTATCATTCGTTAGTTACGGCCTGCTAACATGTTTACTGAGATATTCGGCAGGACAGTATAGGTATTATTTATCCATAGCGTTTGCAAGTCCAAGCTCTCCCGCTAAATTCTGCCCTACTCCCTTCGAACCCCTTCGTCGTCGACCGATGCAGTAAGTTCAGTTGCTCCCTTAAGAAGGAAGAAACGTGAGAAATGCTATAAAGATTCGAATGTTTTCCCCTCTGTTCTGGTTTTTCAGCTAATAAGTTACAACCAAACAGATCAACGGCTTCACAGTACTTCCCATAGCCCGAGATATTTCAAATCACAATGCAATTCTCTCTCATTTCCATTGGCCTCGCCGCCCTCTTCCTCTTTCAAGGAACTACTGCTGCAGCCGTACCTGCCGAGCTTCAGGTAATCTACCTTCTTTCTTTACTTCACCTTTCTCAAGCTAATCTCTTCCACTTCAACAGACTCGCGGATGCTCACGTAGTAACTCCGGCACGCACTGCACGTCGTCAAACCAATCGACGGACGCCAACGCGCGACAAGCACTCCGGGACCTTCTAAGCCAATGCCAGAACGGCAATTTCCCGGCCAACGCCAAGCGCACCAGCAGCTCCTCAGTCAACGGAGTTGTCGCCTACGCGTGCAACGGCTTCTGCAGGACCCCGTTTATGCCCTGTCAGGATGCGGAGTGGAGCATTAATCGTGTAATCTCTAATTGTAACTTTGGAAGGGGCATGGGTTGGGATTCGCAGGAGACTAGAGGTACTTGGTACGGAATTGCAAAGGAAGGGGATAGTCCTTGCGGTTACGCTTATCACGGGAAGGGGTCGGACTTTTAGACGGTGCACGTGATGCGATGGGGGTTTGTAGAGTAAATGCGGCAGATCAGTCGGAAGTTGTTATATTATTTATATTATTTATAGTCGAGTGCGAGGAATAGATCTTGTATACCTAGAAGGTACCCTCAGTAGGAGCCAATAATGGTTGGACATGAATCATGATGACAGGTAGTATCAGCATTCAAAAGTACCGCCTGTGATCACTTATATAACTATTTGCTAGTAATCAGTAACCACTTTCATCTCAGGCACACATGAATAAACCTCCGCGTGTAATCCATCCAATGCAATTGAATAAACTATTGTTATCAGCAACAAGTACGACTGTGCTGCGCTCGAAAATCAACCGTCTGGCAGATAGCTTGCGAGCGACGAGAAACCGGGGAACGAGAGAACGACTGGGCAAGGGAGTGCACGACATCCCAAACACAAAAAGTAACTCGGCCCCTACCCGATGAGTCTCCTTTCCTTTTATATTACTTAAGAATACTCCGTTTGACCATCTAATAGTTATGCACATGATTGTCAGCTCGTAGCATTCTCATTGGTTGACTGGTGGTACATACCTTCATACTATGGCTGAATTGTGGCAAAATAAGCCGAGCTTGAAATAAAAACCAAAATCGCCCGATGGATTAAGTTCACAAGTTTAGCTCCAATCACAGTGTTCTATATAAGAAATTTATATACATTAACCTTCTTTCCCCACCCAGTCTTTAATAGCAATATCTCTAATATCAAATGAACGGTTGTGAGAAAAGGAGCGTTGTTGAATAGCCCACTCCATGAATGCTAGCGATATTGTAACCCAGAGACCGGGAAGCAAAGAGCCCCTGTTACGCATATTTTCTGGACTGAATACGTTGTGATTGGATTAAAACTCAAACTTTAATTGATTGAGGTAGCCGAGTAGAAAGCCTCTTCTAAGTCTCCAACATGTTTCTCCTCTGGCTACTGATATGGTACAGATAGACCACCGGGAGCTAGATACAAGTCTATCTAGGCCACCTCAGAAGGCGGCGAAGCCGCCACTGTATCTTGTACCATTTATAAACCAAGTCACCGCTCCTAACTACCACCTAGCACATAAAATTTCCGGATCTGGAGCTCCTCGTTGGTGTCCACACCCGCACATCTTACGATGCATGTATAGCATGAGCATCCCCTGCCTGGTCCGAAAACTCCAGCCATTTTTGAATCCCCGACTTCCACTCTACAGTTTTTTCTATGCAGTAAACACTCCCAACTCCCGTCCATTGCACATGCAAGTCTCGAATCCCCGTTGACTTATGTTAATATGACTGTCGATTTCAGGTGTTCCTCCACGTTCTGAACCGGCACCTCGACACAGCAAGCTTTGCAAGCACTCGCCATCGGGTGAAACCTCTCATGGTGATGCTTCTGTTATTTTGGTGTGTTCAGGAAGTCATGGGTACATTTTCTACACCTGCGCTCTGGAGACGGCAACAACGCAAGGCAGCGGGGCAACAATGGTTTATTTCGCCGGAAATGTGGAAAAGGACGCTTTGCAGTGACAGCAATGTGATCCACGATGATGGACGTGTGTTCCGTAAGGTCTAGGTATGCAGCTTAGGCCGTGGGCCGGGCGTTCTGCCGAACATCCCCGCGCACTTTGCGAAGTCTCGACACACACCTCCGACAACACCTCCCTCCGCCTGGTGTTGCCAAGCTTTTCCCCTCGCGGGGCAAAGCGGGGTTTTACTTTGGCTTCATCACGACTTTCCTGTGTGTGTCTGCTCTGCCAGTACGGTACCAGTTCGAAAACAGAGTGTATCTCGTCACCAAATATCCGCCAAATGTTGCTCAGCATCGACATCGATCGGTAGTCCCTCTTCTAGGGCAACTCGCCTTCTTTCGAATGTTTTACGCCAGTCTAAGTGGCTTTTTAACGACAACTGGGCTCAGTGAAGAGAATTCTGAGAGACCACACGACCTTACGATAACATCACCATCCGCCCACCCGGCACGTCAAGCCCTACGATGAACAGCGCGCCGTGAATGTTCTAGGGTGTTTTCCTTTCCGGACCTATAAACCTGCTGGCCTTTCGGCCGGTTGGGGTATTCCACTGCGATAGCATCAAAGAGACCCTGCAGGTGGCGATAGCGAGGGCTGTGTAAATGGCGGACGTCAAACCGGGATCAGCAGGTTACATTTTAGGAATGGGGGTCTAATAATCTTAGGGAAGCTATGCCCTCTGATTTATGGTTGCGTCTGGTAGCAATTCGGAGCGACACCTCTTTCGGCCAGTACCCTGGGCAAGCTTGGGGAAGCCGAGATAACAAGAAGTTATGGAGGAGATTGCGGTTTTTTTTTGCTGGACTTTGGCTGTGACTGTGTCGTGTGAGTTTTAATTGCGGGGCTTCGGGTTTTGTGAGCTTCCTGGGGTTTTTAGAGTTTTAATTTGCGCGGAGACGGCTATAGGGTTTTGTGGGGGGTCCTGTTCTTAATATGCCATGGCCGCTTCGCGGCCTAATGCAATATGATTAAAACAAACAAAACTTTGCGAAGTCTCGAGTTTCTCCTGTGCTGACATTGTGACGCCGGCAATCAACTGGTATATTCGCGTAGTGCTTCCTCGATATGCCGCTCGCTTTGTAGATGGAACATAAATATTTCGTTGGTAGAAAACCCCTCGCTGCAGGTGGTACAGGTCCGACATCTATAGTCCCGGATCTGACAATTGTCATTGCATACCAGCGGGTTGCTTTTTTGTGTACTCGGACATAGAATTGGGCCATGTGTTCGCTATTGATGTGTGGGAAACGACCGTGAAATGCAACAATAGGATGGCTGAGGGGCAGCTTCAGGACGTGCAAATAATCTATTATCTGCGGTCTTCGTATGTATAATCATCGGTGCTGACTCCTTTTGCATTTCGGACACCCTAACCTGATGCTGACTGATGTAAAAACCTGCCTGGACGGGCAATCCATACTGACTGCTGACGTCCGCCCTACATTTCATCAGGTCTAGTGGCATTTGCAGTAGCATGTGTAGTGGCAGTTGTGGTGCCATTTATCAAGAGATTTATTGAACAATGACACCCAATGCAATTGGCCAATTGGTGGGGTCATCCAATTTACACAATTTAATTGTATAAATCACACAAAATTTCTGCATGATTCACATGATATGTTGTTTAAATCCCACCACTTTTGCTACTCCAACTGGCTGTTAGTTGGGAAGGGGAGGGAATTTAGATCAGGTGGCATTCGGCTACAGGACTTTAGGGCTCCGCAGAGTTGGCAGTGCACCGTTGTCACTGTCACCATCACCATCACCATCACCGTCACAATCACCATCACCATCACCACCGCCATCACCACTGCCATCATCATCATCATCAGCGCCACTCTTTGCACCCACGTTGTGCATACACAATTTGACAGGACAAACTGCCAAATTATAGCTACCAAAATTGTAAGAGGGAAATGTGAATGACGCGACACTGTATCTCTTGAAACTAAGCCATCCGGCTGCTTGAAAACATCAACACCAATATTCAATCTCACAATAGTTGCTCAGACCTCTGCATGCGATATCACTCGATTGTAGTGTAATTTACACTGTTGCATATATGGTTTATCTCCCTGTCGTATGGCTTCAGTTGTATGATGCATAATCTCTCTGAGATGATGGTCATTCCAGACTCAGCTGGAGATGCCAGACTCAGCTGGAGATACCGGACTCAGCTGGAGATGCCAGCTGAGTGCGCATGCATGCGTACAAGACATACTCTGAATACCGTATATATAAGAGCACGAATGTACCTGTACTTAAGAATATAAGCTTCTAGCAATCAGTACATTTCAACATACACTGTTACGATATGGAAGTTGGGGAGAACCGTGTACGTGTATTCTATGGTACAGAGAAGAGAGAAGGAGAAAGACTCGAGATATATACAGGAGGCATCAGCCCCTGCAGCAGTGACCGTGTATCAGACATGTAACATCATCTACATCTGTAACATTACTCTCTTAAGAGTAGTGGCAATGTTCTAGTGGCATTGCTACTACTGCCAGATTCATGCCCCCATAATTAGTGTCGTGAGATCAAAGTGTAAATTAAACAAAATGTAAACTACACTTACACTACATTATCTATTTTACACTGTATCTTATACTACAGTACTTTACTTTATACTATACCGTACTAAAACTTTGTACCTTAGGAGTTCGGACTATGGCGGTAAGTAGAGTATTACGTTGTACAGCGAAGTTAACCATTCCATCCGTCCGGGATCACTGAGGAGACGGAAACGGTGCCGTTATTTTCATTCAGGACGGGGACTGACGGCAATGTCGGCCGGGCACACATGGACTGCCGTCCCAGGCCGTCATCCACTGACTTCCATGGACATCCACAGTGCAAATAATAAAATACTATTAAACTAGCTACATCTAATCTCCTGACTTTGATGCAAGATCCTTCAGCATCTGCTCCGTCCTGACCATATCTGACTCCGTTGCTCCGAAGATTAAGCCCTACTGCACCCATGATTTCAGGCACTCAGAGTTTGATGAAGAGAAGTGTCGATGAGCAGGTACTTCATCAACATTTATATACAGTCTTTATTCACTATTACTTACACTCTACAATGTAGTTCTATACATAGATTGAGTGTGAAACAGTTTCGAGCATTCAATTATATCTCTTACCGCGCGCTTTCGAAGCTTCCTTGCGTTCAATCCAAAAATAAACTACAACCGCCCGATGTCCACCGGGGACGGTGATTTCGCCGTCGGACGGGACGGTTGACTTCACTGACGTTACATTCGCAACAGATTTACGAGAGCTTTAGTTTAGTATATAGAAGAACACAATGTTCGCAGGCGGTACGGCCGAAATACAGGTACAGTAGCGGGACAAAAGCGAGGGAACGCATGATAGCCTGCAACTCGGTTAACGCCCATTGTACTGCGTCGATTCGACTGGTACTTTTGGTCAAAATTTAATAGAAACCAAATGATGTTGACGAGCTGCTTCTATCTTTTTGGGATCGAGCTCAGCATTGTTGCTGTTGGACGGGTTGATTGGTAGGTATAGATATATCGTGCGTTCCCTCACTTTTGTCCCGCTACTGTACCTATGGGCTGACCGGCCGGTCATGCAAGTCCATGGATTTACGGATACCGTCCGGCATTCTAGATGCCTCCTCAGATGGCATAAATATGTAGACACCAGCAGGTATCTGTTTAGACTGCATAAAAATAAGGCACCGGCAGGTGTCTGCAGGTTACCTGTTTGGACTGCGTAAAATGAAGGTATCAGCAGGTATCTATTTAGACTGCATGATAATCAAGGTGCCTAAAAGCTCCTGGCGCGTATCTTGAAGCTCGCTTTGAATAAATAGAGCTGCTTTCGCCAACTGATCTTAGGTTATACAGTCAATTAATACATAATGTACTTTCCATTGTGAAGTGTCAGCATCATTTACAAGCCACTAGGCACCTACAGTCCTTGAAACAGGCACCTGTTTTATTCAGTTCGGCCCGGCCCAACCTCACGAGTTAGCAGGCCGGCCAGTCCAAGGCTCAAAAATGCCGGACTGGACTATTGAGATACGAAAGTGAATAGTGACCACGAGCATTGTTCCCAAGAGGCCTGGCCTCCATTCTGAAAGCCCGTGCTAGCGGTGGCCTGCACATAGTTGAAAGCCGGTCTGGTTGATGGGATGCGGCAATGGCAAAGCTACGATGGTTGGGTTGGATATGGTGCATGTTTTGTACTTTGGAGGCTTTCTTAGTGTAGGTAGCAGACGGTGTCTTTCAAACAAAGTATGTTGTTTATCCTTTGTTCCATTCAACCTACTAACCGGCAAATAAAGCCTGCAGGCCCAGACCTCATTTAAAAGCCGCCGCTAAGGCCGGCTAGGCCAGGGTTTTAGCGGCCTGCAGATCAGGCAGGCCCGGCCGCTGATGGAATACCTTCCGAAAACCCGCTTTTATATGGGCTACGCGTCGCGTAAATTCATTTTACCGATGCCGTAGAGATAGATTCGTCGAAAGCTAGCTAGAGATGGTTAATCTGAGCTAGCCTGGAGCACAGTCGAGATGGTAGAAATGGACTCGCTGCGAGCGGGCTAGAGATGGTCAATCGGACGCGCTATGAGCGGGCTAGAGAGAGACTCTCAACTAGCTTGAGATGATTAATGTGGGCTGCTTCGGCAGACACTTAATTAAGGTTCTGTTGGACAATTCCAACCAGCCACTATCCACCTCTGGACCTGAACAGAGAGCCTAGGAGGAGTCAAGTTCCGCAGAGGTTCTTGATATCTTCGTGTGGGCAATACCCACCTGTGAGCGAAATTAGAAAATATACAGGGGTCAGGGCTCATCTGTGGAAAAAGACTCTTCAGAAGATGAGTATTCTTTCTATTCAGCACCGACATTCGTGTCTATTATGTATAAAAAAAACCAAGGCTTTACTTCTTAGATAGAAACAACCAATTATCGCGATCGTTTCATAAGGTTAAATTATGCGGTACTGATGAAGTCTCTCTCTTGATCTAAAGGTAGAACCTATGCCTTATATACAATATTAATGAGAGTCCGGAAATCCCGTCAGTCACCCGAGGCCGTCAAGAGTGGCAATCGGAGTGGTGGGGTGGAAACTATAGCTAGCGGAGTGGCAGGTGGTGAAAGACCCTAGATCACGGCTCGACTCGACACTAAGAACAGAGAGAAACAAGAGAAGGTGATAATTCAACTAGAGTGACAAGTTGTGTGTAGAAGCATGTACAGAAGAGAGAAAAAGCAAAACCTAGAAACCGAATGCCAAAAGAGCCGCACTAAGACTAATCAAGAAAACACCACTTCTCCTCTTCTCAGTGGTTTTGTGTAGGCATGTACCGATAATCTGTAGAGGCTTTATAGCAACAACATTATTGGAGTGATAGCGGGTGATTCATGGTGAGGCACTAGGTTTATGGCAGTACACTACTTGTGACTATAGTACTTAGGGGAGAACCGTGTGTTGATTCTATGATATAGTGAAGAGAAGGAGAGAAGGAGAAAGACTCGACTTATATACAGAGAATTATGAGAAAACTTTGATGCTTCGCCACTCACTACTCTGAGTCACTTGCCACAGGATATGTAACACTACTCACAACTCATTACGTACGTGTGCTATCTATCCGGATGTCAATGACTTCTAGTTAAGACAATACCAAGAGCATCAATCGACTTCCAAATTAACACCATAAGCAGTACAAAAAAACCAAGAAAAAAACAGCACACTAATATTAATGCAGGCAGAGTACGTGGTGTTGACGGATGTACTCCTGCTATAGGTGGAAATCACTGTCGTGGTGGCTGTTTCAGATTACGGATGGCGTATATTCCGGTTGTTCTGGTAGTGTCCGAAAACATCTGGTAGTATTGCTGCCACAGTTACAATAGTGGCAATCATACTTGCTGGAACTGTAGCATTTTGGAGATCCCCGGGATTTTCACTTAGCCACCAGCCAGCAAACCCCATCGATGACGACCAAACAATCATGAACAGCAATGTGACCCTCACAGGGCAGAGATTTTGTCGTAGCTCAAGACCCCAGGCGATACGTTCTTGGCCAAGTTTTCCAACGATCCTCTTCGGGATTATTTTTAGACAGTTTTCGGAGGTCCCCGCACATTCCGGGTTTTCGAAGTAGTGCAGCAGCTCTCGCATTGGAAAATGCGAAGAGTCGTCGGGCGGCTTTGGTGTGTAATCGTAATTATTGTATTCAGGGTCATTGCTGGGTGGTACACCTTCTGGACCATGACAATCCACGTACTCTTTATAATACCGGGTGAACTAAATTGTATAAGAAACAAAACTAGCTAGGGATTAATTGAAAAGGGGACTTACCCGACCAAAAATTATGCTGGAAACGCAAGACAGCCCGAACCATCGTTTCCAACTTCTAACTTTACAATATTCGTATCTCAATTCCTGAAAGAATTCGCGGTCTTTCCTGAGCGCTGACTGTGATTTAGGAAGTTGTGCAAGGAGCGTATGACGCCTCGATTTTGGGATACAGCACATCACAGTAGGATCAGATACACAGTTCGCTTGCGGCTGCTGTTCAGATGACAAGCCCGTCACTGGCGGTGTTCCAGGGGGGATGCCAAGGGCCAACAATGCAGATGGCGTGGTGGGAAGAGTAGTTGCAGCTGTTATCGATATGTTGTTCACAGAAAGAGGTAAGCTAATGGTTGAGCCCATGGGAGATATCGCATGCTGATAAAGGGTCTGGTAGCGTTCAGCGGCAGCTTGGCTGAGAACGATGGATAACCTCGTGCCACATCCCTACAAACTTTTACTATTCTGAGCGTGGTTGAGGAGGAAGGAAGGTAAAACGCACACATGTCCAAATCATGTTCATATTATTTTCCTGGTCTGCAGTCACTGGTGGGTCCAGGGGCCACCAGAATACCTTCATTCTCAGCTTACGCTCTACCCAATCCCTCATTCGATCGAACTTGCTGCATTCATATGGAATGAATTCAAGGGGGGGAGATTGCGCAATGTAGGGATCTTGCGGCCAAGCACCAGGGATTTGAAGTTCTGGGACCTGGTGCACATTCATATCTCGTCGAACTACCACACCATAGCTTTGTAAAATAGTCCTGGTGAGCTGTGGGTTGGAGGTGAGCACGTCTAGAACCCGCTCGAATTCCCACGCTGGGTTGCTCGCGACTGAAAGAAGCACTGCTTCAACGATATGTCCGTCGAATTTTCGGCCTAAAATCAACTTCCGGAGAGCCTCACCATTCCGTGGGTTGCTGGCTACTGCAGTAGCGGCCGCTTGGGTCATTCGGGTATCTGGGTACCAAGTGCGTAGTAGGCCCATGATATATTCTCCGGATAATGAGCCTGGAATGCTCATGTCCGGGTCGCCTGTTGCGGTATCAGTGCTGTTATCCGATGTCGTATGGATCAAATCGTTCACTACGGGTGAGTATCCGTAAGAACCTGAATGGAGGTAGCCTTCCGCTTTTTGAACCTATGGCGTTCTCAGTGACTATAGGGGAATATGCAGAAGAATTTTACCTCGGCCTTCCACTGGATTTCCGGTAACGAAAGATGAGTGCATAATTCCACGAGTCTCCTATAACCAGGCCCTCCGAACAAGAAGCGTTTCTCTTCGGTTTGGTTCTGGGGGCGTTTCCGTGGGGTCGCGGGGCGGCGGGTCTTCTGGCCGAAATGTCGCAGAGCAGTATCTATTCGGCCCCACGAACGTAGATTGAGGCGAGAACGTATGACAGAGCATATCTTTGCTTTTCGCTTCTCTGATCTGAGTTGTCGACAGGCTTTCTGCTGTATCGGAGTTGTGGCACACCGGACTAAATCGGTATGATAAACATGCAGAAGTTTTCTCAATCTCCTGTCTAATGTATCTGCACCTATTTTCTCGCATGCTTGTATAAGTGAAGGCATTATAAGTTCTGATTTGGAAAATTGTTGCGCAATTATTTCTGCCCAGGGTGGTTTGATTGGTTGTTGTGACATTACTGTTGGAGTTCCTTTCCATGTCTCTTCAGTAGGTTCCGGATATTTAAAATCGGGTGTGGTCTGGAGGTTGTTCACAGGTACCAATTGCTTGCCCTTCTCAAAGTCGGATCCTGGGTGTGGATTGGCAAGATCTTGGGCGTTCTTTTCAGCACCAGAGGATTGTTCCACCGAGGAGTGCCCCGAAGAAAAATCTGTTTCACTGCTGACGTCGTGCAACTGTAAACATACTGTTTCTTGGCGGATTTCTAATCCATGTTCCTTCTGAAGCTCGGTCTTGCACGAAAGGGTGTCCGGCGGTACCAGTGGCTCCCTTCGGCGTTTGCTGTGTTGGCTGTGCCTCCTACCGTTGCCAAACGAAGGTCCGGGCTCCACAGTCTTTGGACCCGAGCCGCAGTCCGGCCCTGATTCTCCTTGGTTGTGCACGACTATTTCCCCACGCTCAACGGTTTCATATCCAACGGGATTCTCTGCCGGACCACCCGTGGAGAGCCCACCGTGTACCCTCCCAGTGAATACATAACCTTTTCGGATTCGGATTCCCTGCTTATACCCTTGTGGCATTTCCGATTTAGTCTTCAGTGACTCTCTTGCTCCTGAATCAGGTCTGACTGTATAAGCCTGTATAGAGTAGCCGTGTGTATTGGTGGTGGTAGCGGTAGTGGTGTGGTATACGGTGCGGAGGGAGGACGATGAAGCCGCCGAGTATAAGGAAAACGGTGAGGATCGGTTAGGCAGCACGGCGCGAGCTGCAATACTTGGACGCTTGCTATTGACCATTGGTAGACAACAGACCCTACTATATTTGATCGATTCTTATCTTTCTGGACTAAAAGCTGGAACAGGATCTCTGGAAAATTATTGAATATGGAATAAAACGTGCTACTCAAAGATAACGGACGCAGTTGTCAATCTCGGGGCATCGCCAGAACTTAAGAAACGTGGAAGACGAAAGTAAACACCAAGCAACACCTACAGAAATACTATGTGGTCATGCAAGCGGTGATAGGACGATACCGATGTTCAGCTCCGCCCTAACCCATGCCATCATTCATTGGATGTTAGTGCTGCACACGGAGCCTGTCCCGGAAGGCTTAGCTGTAATCGCCGGGGCAACTAGTCTAGAAGTTCCTTCGCCCGTTGATCCGTAGGATTGATTGGGCCAATTTGTTAGTGGCTATGGCTGCATAGTTCTTCAAAGAAAAGCTCAACCTGCAAGCTTTGCATTCCATCATGCAACCATATCCCAAAGCATTAGGAATTGGGCAGAATAGCCCCGCATTCTACCGCGATTCCGTCCTTTGCCCGTTGGAAATCCAAGCTTCCTGGCGCCATGGCTTTGCTGGCACACTGCGGGTGACCCGCATCAACGGTGAGGCAACTAATCAGAGACACGGAGAGCAACCAAAAGCCCGACACCCGGCTAGATATGAACTCTTCAACTTGCTGTGCCCGTCAGGTGCACTACGAGCCCATGAGCTCGGGATGCCATCCATTGTGGCCGGCGGGCTGCTCTTCCATCATTATCCAATGCATCCAGATGGTATTGTATTATCAATCTAACTAACCTTATCCATCTAATCACACACCATCTCCCATCTAGCGGCTTGGCGGCCTGCTGGGGTAGTAGTACAGGGCTGGGAAGACAATTAGACATCGTGTATTTTCCCCACCGTCGTCTCGTGCATCGCTTTCTTGTATGGTTGTCTGCGGAACCAACTTTCACCTAGCTAGCGGGAATGTCCTTCCCCCGGAACTAACACTTATTGGAGCCACAAAAAATTGTCTTATTCCTAGGTTACTTTGGCACTCGTGGCTGATTCACGCACACCTTCAAGGATTTCAGGCTTTTCATACCGGTACCTTCGTTGAGAAAACAATCAGGGACCAAGAAGTTAGTATAAATACGGAGGTAAATAGCGACCACGAGTATCATGATTGGAAAGTCAACGACCGCAACCGCAAATACGCACTTCCAAAACAAAAGAACAGTTAAAAGATTCTGCTACCACTTAGATGAAAAGAACAAACCCGAAACGCTATTTACAATCCTCTACCCATTGTAGCTGCAATTAGTCTCATGTAATTTCCAAGTACTGAAGTTAGCATTGTGCCTTCCAACCCAACAAAATAGCACAATTGATGATGAAACCAAGGGGCGTACACTTATTTTACCTGTCAGAATTGAGTAGCAAGTAATTTACGAAGATTTCATGTATACGTATGTATGTGTACATGCCCGTGTGGGTCTACGCTTAATGCTGCACCGATTGTGACGGAGGTTGATCTTGTAGGTGCTCATAATGGTGGAGATACCGATATACATACACCTCATGCATACAGCCCAGGCGCCTTACTAGGGGCGTGGGCACGCCCAGCGCCCATACCTAACAAGCTGCTAGCGGGGCACCTTGTAAATCCCGGAATTTTTTTCAAAATTGCAAATTGCTCAACAACCACACAATGGAGAGAATATTAGAGAGAGTAGTATAATAGACAACTCCAAGGCCTACATGTCAATCCAAAAATCTAGTCAAATGGTCCAATTTTGAGTAAGATGAAAATGTGAGTGAGAGTCTATGAAGCTAGCGGATTTTTGCCCACCTCCTAACCCCTCCTGTTTTATCACCAATTGTAAATGGAATTCACTGGTAATACTATTAGAGCATATACAGTATGCTAGCTGTCAATTAATGTCAGTCTTGGCAGATTTGGGCTGGTGGTTGTTGAGATAGGTACTAGTTCTGAGTTGCTGAAGTGGGAGACCCTCTCTAGTACCATAACTCAGGTAATTTTTGCCCAAGTGACATTTCATTGTCCATAGAAACTGCCAAGCTGCACCCAAGTAGCCTTGTAGCATGCCAAAGAGACTCAGGCAGCAAGGGAAATAAATTCCAACTGTAAGTGGTGGAGAAATCATATGGGGTAGATAGCTCTCCATTTCTTTATTCTCCCTTAGCAGTCAACGCGTAAGTCCACCAATCGTTGGTTAGATTCAAAGTTCTTTGGCATAGAGTAGCTATACTATATACAGATGAGTTTGGAATTATTGTTGGCCTGATACTGGTTGTAAACTGGTCAGTCTCTATATTTGAGTCATAAGCTGTCACTCATCACAGATGTACCTTACAGTCAGGTAGAAAATATTTACCTGACAGTGTATGACATGAATCTAAGTGTAAGGTAGAAAAGATTTACCTGATGGTATACAACATGTATCTAAGCATCAGGTAGAAATAATTTACCTGACACAAAACACCAGCAGTGCTAAGCAGTGCTTAGCAGCATCAACAGTGCTAAGTATAGTCTAAGCCACTGTACTTGATCTACAACCACTCCTTGAATTTTAGAAGAAACTAAAAGAGGAGACAAGCAAGTGAAAGAGCATCTTGTTAACTACATTTCATATATAAACAATATCCTGGTCAAAGTAAAACTCATGGAGTTAATTGAGCTCAAAGTTGGATAGATGTGGGAGCGGGGGGCTGAGGGTGGGCATGGCTACGAGGTGCCCCGCTAGTGGCTTGTTAGTGGCTTGTTAGGTGTGGGTGCTGGACGCGCCCACACCCCTAATAAGGCGCCTGGGCCGTATGCATGAGGTGATATACCCATGTAAACACATTGGAAGTAGTAATATGGCACGCTAAAAGGGTGAGATTTAAACACTACTATGATGTAGAATCCACGCTCCCATAGGATAAATTCACATAATATCGTAGTTTCACTACATAGTACTAGCTGTAATATAATTTACAAAAAAAGCAAACCACAAATACCACAATATATCAATATATCAATACTAGCACTGGTGGCGGCTCTGCCGCCCCCAGAGTGGCAAAGCCGGATGGTGTGGTTGATGGAATCTTCCCCTGAAACTTCTACCACATACCCATAACAACTTCACAAACATTTGT
>Ga0307515_10007653_pt1 | contig 21303 bp, 9 predicted proteins | sample 17_EM_MG_FD_194513 | JGI IMG/M metagenome (GOLD analysis project Ga0307515, IMG submission 194513) | Populus trichocarpa ectomycorrhiza microbial communities from riparian zone in the Pacific Northwest, United States - 17_EM | ecosystem: Host-associated > Plants > Roots > Unclassified | place...
TATTTTTGTTTGTTGAATATATATATATATATATATATATATATATATATATATATATATATATATATGAACAGTACAACTCTGAAACGGTACGCCGAAACACTTCAAAACTGAAACATTTCATTCCAATTGAAAAAACAAAACACTTACTGAAACGGAATTGCCACCCTTGATTTTAACTTCTATCTAGTTTTGACTTCTAATATGGGTACCAAGGCTAACTCTAATCCACGAAAGCCCCAAGCTAAGGATGTCATCAGCAGGAAAACAGTGGCCTCTTCTAACAGTATGTTTATGACAACATCTCTTAGACATGAATCTATGGCCTAGGATCAACTCTAGATTGGAATGGATTTCATAAACTAGCATAGCATTATCTCGATGTGCTTCAACCTAAATACTCAGCCAAAAAATTCAACATGCTCTAAAGATTAATTATGCACCGATAACATTTAATGCTTTAAGAAATTGTAGGAATAAACTACTACTTAATTCTCAAAAACCTAGATGGATGATAACAGATAAATTTATTCTCATATCTACATGATCATGGCATCTCGATTGTTTGTAAATTCAATAATCTTTGTATGTGGAATATTTTTAACACATTTATATGGGTTGCTTCATCGTGAATTCCACAACTAGATCATTTCTACCCCAAGAGAAAGAGGATCTTTTACCTCTATAAGGTCGAATCTGATCAGACCTTAGTAACAATCAGGCTATCATTTGGAGGAACAATACCATTAATCCTCCATGACAAGTTTTTCACTTTAGGAAGGATTAATAATCCCCAAATTTACTCCATTGGAAATCCTTGGGATCAGAATGGTTTTGGGTCCTTTTCGTTGAAGTTCTTCAAAAAAGTTATGGGATAACCACTTCGAGCTAAGCACATAATTTGTTGCCATCCCATGCAAGGTGATCTACTGTTCTTTTAAGACTCAAGTGGGATTCTAGCTCGCATCAAATGGTGTAACAAGTAGTTAAGTAAAGGAACATCTCATGCATGCAATATCCAATGCAACATAATATATATCTATTGCAATGCATGTAATTAATGGGGAAAAATTCATGAATGAATTGAAAGATATATATCTTATGGGATAAATGCAACACGAGAAGGAAAAACCATTTATTGATGAAACAGATAATCGATTGATGATCATCCTATTATTAGCATGAAAGGTTGAAAAAGAAAGAATTTATACAAGGAGGTTGGCCTTGAGTTGGCATTGCCTTATTCCAAGCGCTAGCTTATAATATTATTCACTAGCTAGCTAGCTCCTCTCCCTAGCCTTCCCTGCATCGATTTTCTGCTTTGCAACCTCTTCCTGGAGCGACTGGATGGAGGCAATGGGGATTCTTTTCTGGGTCACAACGTGGAAGCCCTTCGTAACTTATGTATTTTGGTTCTTTTGTAATGGTATTTGCTACATCTCCTGCAACAAACGTGGTCATCAAGAGCATTAAAACACCAAAAGCCATCAATCCTTTGGACATTGACATTGTTAAATTATGATGAGAGCAGACAATAAACAAATGTTGTTCTTTTAAGAATATTGATTCGGTGACATTAAAAAGCAAGGTCTGGCATTTATATATAGCATATGCATGGAGTGCTTGCCATTTATGGCACAATTTCTTGCGGATGATACTAAAAATAGTTAATTCTCTTTGCCTTTTCAGATACTGTTATCCCTATCCCTGATAATATGGAGAATCGAACAATATTAGGCAAACTTTCCTTAACTATCACACAAATCACTTTGACCAAATCGGCCATGTGATGAATATGTTAATTTTATAAAATTAATATGAGAGAGTTAATAAAACGGGCATTTGGTCTAGTGGTATGATTCTCGCTTTGGGTGCGAGAGGTCCCGAGTTCGATTCTCGGAATGCCCCTAGCTCTACGTTTTCCTTTTTTATCCAAAAGGCAGTGAGGTTTTAGATATACTATCCCAAGCCTATTAGTATACAGTTACCATCGCACGCTCGTTGAGAGTTTTGACAAATTGCTATCTTTGGGTCTCAACTCGACCAATCTGCTCCCAGTCCCAGCAGTAAAGAATATATTTTAAATATTAACACATTAAAATAATTATAAAACATTAAAGAAAAATTAATTTGAAGCTAAAAAAATTAAAAAAAATTTCAAAACATAATTCAACCGCAATATCAAATAAAAGTGAGCCCTAAAATTAACTTCCTGGCCAGGGATCGGGAAAGATAAGTACTTGTATCCAAAATGTGAGAAGTTCATTCAAAACGTCCAGTTTTAAGCACTTGTATATAACCTCAAGATTTATCAGTATCATATTTTAGCACAAAGAACTCATCAATAAACCAGCAAGTAATACCAAGCTGGAATACAAATGCTAAATTATAAGAGCAGCCCAAATATTGACAACCATGAAACAAAGATGTCCAGCCAGACTCCCAGTTCGTCAAATTTTAAGCAAAATAACTGCAATTCTAGGACAAAGTTCAGTAAAATTTCATTGCAACTATCTATGGTCAGCTATGCGAGACTTGACATACAATCTCAGAAGATTTAAATAAAAAGTTTATGCAGTACAGAGAGCAAATGAGATGGCAGCCATCTGATCTAATCAATAAATATCTCCAGCCATGTTCTTAGCATATCAGGTATCATTTATTGAATTTGATACCCACGTATAGGAGCTCAAATGGCCACATCTTGCATTAGACATTGAGAGCTTAATTGGAGGTCTTGGTCTGCTAAATTGAGAGCTTCCACACTTCGCGGACATTAGACGATCCATCCGCAACTTCAGCAACAAGACTTGCAGCCATAGCACCTAATTAAAAAAGAATGGCTATCTACTGAGATATTGCCATATACAGAAACCTCCATGGGTGTATCTTTACGATAAAACATGAGAGAACATGAGGGGACAAGAATGACAGACAACAAAGGTAACATGCATTTACATAATTCAATCTTAGGTTAACTTTTATGTAGAAACAGTTTAAAATAAGCATGGTAGTACATGAAACAGCTAGAAAGGAGATACTGCATGAGCACATAAATGCAGAATAGAGGGGGAGAGAATCAATCACAACTGTACGTACTAAACTATTGTACAATCATCTCAAAAGGACTAGCTCACCATCTTTTTCTACCATAGAAAGAAATTGTCGTGTTCCTCCACCTACTCCAAAATAGTGCTTTTTGGCTGCCATATATACAACTCCACCAGGATGGCTCAAGCACTGCAAATGAACACTTTCAGAGCTCAAAACTATTAAGTTCATGACAGAAAAGAGAGAGTAACCACTAACGCAATCAAGCAATACCTTCTTTATAAGGCTGTAGAGATTGTGTTGAGCAGAGATTGAATAGATTGTCTCTGCCATCAAAACAATATCATAACCAGAATGTGGACTATGCCCTAAGCTGCAACTAAGGTCCTTCTCTTTTTTGTTAGCATGAGGAAGACATTGATGGACTTGGCTCCAGTCACCAGCAAAGAAACGTAGTTCTCCTTCAGTATCAGAACTTGCATCTTCTGATGTAGAAGGGCTCAATTTTTCTGAAAGATTGGCATTTACATTGGGAATGGTGAGACATTGAAGGACTTCAGCATTGAAATCCTGGAAATGTACAGCACTAGCACCCTGATTCAGCAGAACAAGAAGCTCAAGAACGATGTAGATTTTCCAGGATCAGGAACTTCATCTAAAATAGTGATGTCAAAGATGCAAAAACTTACCTCAAGGAACGCAAAGATCCCAGGAAGTCCATGGCCACACCCAAGCTGAAACAAGTGCAAAGACTCAGGAAGAACAAACAAGTAAAGAGAAATGATGCAATAAAAGAAATATGTCACATAACATTTCACAATCTTCATTTATGATGACCAAAAAGTTCTCCCTGCATAATATTCTTAGCTAAATCTTGACAAGAACTACAGTAAATTCCCTTAAAATTACAAGCTTACAGACTAAAACCTATAGTTTGAGGCGAAGTTCTGTAGCTCCCTGGCTTTGCATAGCTTTACAGTTCACATTTAAAAAAAAAAATAAGCCCTAGAACCACACTAAGTTTGTAACCCTTATCTCACTATTATATTGATAGAATAGATGACACAAAAGATCAACAGCTAAAATCTGCTGAGAGGAACCCAAAATGCATAAAGTTCCAACAATAAAAGTAGCAGCAATTAGATTCATGCAGCGACAAGGGTTAGATTTAAAGCAGTCAACAACAACGAACTCTAGCCAAACCATAGTATCAGCATATTGAAGCAATGCAAAATAGCATAGAATCACCTGAAAATTATGTTCCCACCTCTAAAACTCGCTTTCCACTAAACGATAAATGGCCATTTCGAACCTCTGCTTGAAGAGCATTAATAAGGTCTAGTGAACCCTCCCAAAGCTTTAACCCCCCTGCATCCCAAAAAACAAAACGTATCATAAAAGCAGAAAGCATAAAAACAAAAAAAATAAAATAAATCAAGTAAATGCAACAAAAAAGAATCAATCTTTGCACACCTTCATATACACCAGGTACTAAATCTGAGTTAGGCAACCCAAAAACCTCTTTAGTACTAACCCTTCCCTACAAAAAACCAAAACCCACAAATTAATTTGCTCACAACTCACTTTAATCAAATCAAAATCCAAACTTTCATTCTCTATCAAGCACACCTAACAATAAGCAGGCTTCGAAAAATAATAGAAGCTTTACAACAAGAGCAAAAAAACTGACCTTGAGTAAAGTAAGACCATCTTCTAAGTTAACCGACTCCACAGAGCATTTAACATTCAAAGAAACCTGTAAAAATCATACCCAAGTCAATCAGTATGTATTAATGTATTGATGGATGGAAGGATGTACTTGTGGATAGATGGGTGATACCTCAGAGGAGAGAACTTCAACTGGAGGAGGAGGGGGAGGGAGAGGAGGCTCTGTAGAAGAATCAAAGAACCCTGACGCTGCGGATGATGAAGAGAATAACTGAAAGGTTGAGTTCGTGGCCATTTTTTCTTGGGGTCTTCCTGCTTTTTGAGCTCTCCCTCACTTGTGGTTGCAGAGACAGGGAAAGTGCAAGTGTTGGGGTTTATGGTTTTGGACTTGCAGGCTGTTGCTAAGCTCGTTTAATGGTTTGGGTAGTGGATAAATCGTAGTTGTGGTCCATGGACTATAGTACGCCATTAAGGTTAAAAGGCTAGACATGGATTTAGATTGAAGTGTGAATTATTAAATTGCCTAAATCTACTATATTTATATAGAAATATGTTTTTAGAATTATTTAAGAATAAATTTAATATCTAAATTGGTTTGAGAAAACTTTTAAATCAAAATTGGATTTACTCTTATGATTTTTATTGCCATTAATTTACTTTCATCTTATTATTTCATTTTTTAAATTGAAAAATATATTATAAAAAATTACATAATATTCCAAATGGCCGGGCTAGAGAATTCAAGTGTATCAAATTTTATACAAGAATACCTTGATATATATAAATATGATTGTCCTAGATTCATATAAGGTATGTTTTTAACGTTTAATTTTTCTTTAAAACAAGATTTATGTTGTTTAAAATCAATGAATTTGGGAAATTGACTCCTTCTCCTTGTCAAATTGAAGTCTTCCATTGTCAGATTTTCTTAGTTTTAGCATTATTAAGAGGTAAAGAATTCTAATCTAAGCTAATTTAAAAGTTTTGCTATGTATTTGTGAGAATTTGGTATTGATGTTCATTATGGAAAACTTGAATTCTAAGAAGAATCGTTTGAATCGATTGTTTGATGTTTAAAACATGTTAACATGTGTGGAATTATGATGAGTAAAGTGTTGATTAAGAAATATTGAAGAGTAAACCTGCATTCCTCATGTAATGAAGCTTTGGCTAGGGTTTAGAATAGGGCTTTGAATTTATTTGATTTAATTGCTGGATAGAATTATGTTAGGATAGGTACAAGATAATTAGGCAATGCTTGGATTGTGGCAAAATGTGTTCTCTCTTTGTACCTTTGTTCGGCCAAGAAGGATTATATAGGAATTTGAATTGGTTGGTTAAATTGACCTTTTAATTCATATTGAAATGTGTTATTTAGATGTTAAATAGATGAGTAATGTATTAATTGCAAAGAAATTGAGAAAAAAATACATGTTCCTTAGAAAAGGAGGTTGCAGCCACACGCTATGAAAAAAAAAATGGAATACAATTTTTGTTTTTTTATTAACGTGGGTGTTTGGACTAACTTGCGCACACCTTGATTAATTCCACGAGCCCTGAAGTTAACGACCATGTAAGTTTTTTATTTAATTGATGGTTGAATTATGTTTAGATATATTAAAAATTAAAGTAGAAATGAAGTGTTAATTATGATAAATTTGAATGAAGCCATGTATCTTTCTCCTCTCTTTTTTCATGATAAGTTCGGCCAAGACTCTAAAGAAAAAAAAAATAGATTGGAGGAATAAATTGTTGTGGAAATTAGATAGTAATGTGTGTGATTGATCAATTGATAATTTAGGGTGATGTGCGAGGAATTTTAAGAAACTTGAAAGAATTTGTTTGTCTTTCTTATGTATGTTCGGTTTTTGGAAGGGTAAAAAGAATAATGGATGGAATTCTTTTAGTTGGTGTAAAAAGAAAATTGTATTATAAGATATTAAGTGAAATGTGCAATGGATAAATCATGTACCAAATTGCTTGGAATTTGTGAATGAAACGATGTTTTCTTAGAAGGTAGATTCGGTCTATGTAGCATGAAGTAATAACAGATTTGGTTTAACCAAATTGATGAGAAAACTTTGCTTAAATGTGTAAATTGATGAACAAAATGTATGTAATGTTGTCTACATAAAGTAAAATAGTATATGAAAGATATGTTAATAAAGAATATTTAAGCAGGGTAAACTATGTGTTTTCCTTACCATTTATTTGAGACGTGAGTTTGAAATCAGAATTTGAATTCAAATTGCATTTCCATAATAATTGAATTGTATATGATGTGGTACTCCGGTTGAAATAGGAGAGGCGGCAAGATTCAGTCAACAATGGAGAATTTCTGCTCGAGCACAAGCACCAGGTAAATGCTCTACACTACGAATAATTTATTATGCTTCAACTTATAATGCCGAATAATTACAATTTATTTGATTAAGTTATGCTATTATATTAATTGTAACATGATTATTGAAAAGCTATAAATCAGCTGGATATCTGGAATGAGATTAGTGATGTCAGTAAGTTTGGTGATCGAGATTAATAATTGACTAGATTCTTAGAATAAGACTAGTAATGTTAGTATATATGACGATCATGATTGATACTTGATTAATTATCTAGAATGAGACTAGTAGTGTCAGTATATCTGATAACCAAGATTAATATTTAACTAGTTGTCTTGATAGGATTGTGGGCATCCAAGACACTTTGTATTGTTACTTTAACCATAGTATGGGATGGTTAAATCATGTGGATATAATGATTATAAAGTCTTATTGATTATGTTGTCTAACTTGATATTGATATTTTAGGGGAAACTTTGTCAGAATTGCGTCAGACTAAAAGAAAAAGTTCTGGATTTTCCTTTTAATTGAAATGTCAATTATGTTGAAATCATGTTTAAAATTTGGGGTTGTTACAAAAACTATATTTTACCTAACAAGTAAAGTTATTAAACTTAATCTAACTTGGTGGGTCAATTTAAAATCAAATCCGAGTTGAATTTCAAAAAAATTAGATAGAAATTGACCCGATTAATTTTTAATGACCTAGCATATGTATTTGCAACTTGATCGATCCAATTAAAACTCGGGTTTGATTTAAAAAAAAATCAAAACAATATTTTTTACTATTTAAAAAAAAGAGTGAAATGACTTTATTTTGAACCCATCTAACCAATAACCTTAACTTTGAAACGAGTGAAGAGTCATAACCGGGTTTAATTACTTTGCTGACAGTAGATAGTGAAAAGGGATCAGTGCAACTTCATTGTCGGATGTTTACAGTGGTTGGAAGTTGGGACTTCAAATCCAGCCGTAGATTGGTGGTCGTAGTAGAATGTGCAGTCTCCTTACCAAGGACTCCTTGGTCCAAAAGGATCATAATGTTTGCAACAATCAGATTATTTTAATTTGAAGCAGTGAATTATACCTCAATTACATGTGGATACATGAAAAGTAGTTTGAAAATGGCCGAGTAACCTTAAAAAACATGAACGGCAGGAAGAGTCGTCTTTGTGGATAGATCTTTGTCTAGGATAGGTCTCGCAGAGCAGGGCTGGGCTCGTGTCCTTACTTTAGCTTTTAGCTGCTGGGTTTAATGCCTCTTGTTCTACACCTATAAGCTTCCTGGGCCAGTAGCATCGGCCTGTGTCCGAATTAGATAAATCAATTTCATAAATTTTCTAAAAACATGCAAAAAGGAGAATAATCCGCCTCAAATTACGGGAAGATGAAGGAAGAAAGACAAAGTCTCTTTCAATACACAAGTGGTCCATTGGGAGAAAGTTCTTGTCCCAAAAACACCATGGTTTCCCCCAAATCTGCCATGTTACATGCTTCCAAGTTTAAGTCTAAGGAGGGTCTCGATAACAAGAATAAATCACTGATTCGGCAAAACTTGTTTAACCCATCAAGCTTTGAAAGTTACGATCCAAAAAAACAATCACCCCAATACCAAACTAAAAATATTTGGGAGTATAATAGCATTTATTTTTTAAAATAATAACTATAATTAGAAGGCAGCAAGCCATGGAGTCGACTGCTGATAGACTATAATTACGATGCCTACCATTCTATTTTTTTTTATTTTTGGTCAGGCTATTCAGGACCAGCTTTCACCTACACTATTAAATTTGGATTTTAGACCGATCATCTACTCTGTATTTACGGAGCAATGTATCTGGGAAAATTCTCACATGCACGGTTGAATTTTTTTCCGGTTGATTTACAACCCGCGGACCGACTCGTGTAATTTGGGAAAATTCTCACGCGGGCGTACAATATTTACTTTGACCACACCATGACATTATTGGGTGGAGTAGGGTCTTGTGTACCAGACAATGGTCATTTTTTTATGTTTTTTTCTGGGCCAATTCATTGCCTTGGTCGACGGAGATATCACATGACATGACAAATCATGGGTCCCTCACCTGGCGTCGGCAAGCCTTCATAAAAGAGACAAGTGAAAGTAGCATTAAATAATGATTAGTGATAAAGAAGATCAAGTCTGATCTGCTCAAGAGGGCAAAAAAGATCGTTCAATGACAAGGCGGAGAAAATGCAAACAGTCCAATGACATTAAATAATGATTGATTATCATACCATAGGCAAGAAACAGTGAAGAACTATATGGAATTTTGAGTAAATGAGTATGTATGTAAGCATGCTTGCTTGCTAGCCATTGCTAAAGAACATGGACTAATAAATTCATATTACAATGAATTGAAACTCCTTCAAGTTTCTCCTCCATACCCAGAAAATGTATACTTGAAATCATCCCCGTCTGCAAAACCAGCACTAGGATCACCCCCATCTCTAATTACCTTCCTAACTCCATCTATTCTATCAAGAATTCCCTTAACTGCTAAATCAAATGCATCTTCAAAGGTCTCCAATCTTGACCTTGGATCTGCATATATTATGCTTGGAATGAGCCTTATAACCTCCTCCCTCATAGACATCACTCTTTCCTCAGGAATTCGGAGCAGTGTCTCATTGATGCCAGCTTTCCAATCTTTAACATCTTTCACTGGTATAAACACGGAGTATTTGCTGTAATTCTGTGGTAAATGCCATTTATATTGGGCGTAGGCAGTACCCGGATGGAAAAAAACTGGAATGCACCCTGCTAAAATAGCATCAAATATCGATCGCCTAGTGTATGAATCCCCTGCAGGTTGCAAGCAATAAACTGAATTTTGAAACAACCTCATCACATTGCCTGGATTATCACAAGTGATGGCACCATTAACACCGTAACTACACTCTAGCAATTTGCACAAATTCTTCGAAGCTTGGCATTCCTCAATGATCCTGCCCCGGACCGAATCTTGTAGATCAGGCCTTGGAGCACCAGCAAATGAGAATAAGTAAGGCCTTTTTTGCCTTCTCATTTTGTCTTGCCATTGAAGTACCTCACTGTCTTTTGAGGGATGAAAACAAGTTGGATATGGTATAGCATAATCATTGTTCCAGGAACTAGACTCAATTGACAACATTGACATGTTGTTAGATTCCGGTAAGAACCTAAGCTTGCTGCCCCAGTCAGATTCGTTATCAGTTTGTCTCCTAAAATCCCATGAAATCCTCCCAACAACCAAGAAATGGTCTCTACCCCCCATTTTTTTCCACTCAGGTTGTGAAACCATCCACTTGACAAAATCAAAAGAAGATTGATCTCTTATTGATGCTTTAACACCCCAAAGATATCTACCAACATCAAGACCAGCATAAAACGGTACATAAATAGCTGATGCAAGTGAAGAATCGTTGGTTAAGCACTTGTACTGCTTCATTTTGTTGTGGAAAATAACTGCTAACAAGAACTGATTTGTTGCGTACCAACTTTTGTTTAACAAAACCCCTTCAAAATTCTCTACCTCGTGACCAAGACCAGAGTTAACCAGGTAAGGACACATATTACGCTCAGTCCCAACAGTGATTGACTCGCAACTCTCAATCAATTCTTGGTTGAACCGCCTAGGAAGATTATGAATATAAATGTACTCACCTGAACAAGAATCTGCAACTGGTTTCTCTTTCACACTTTGCTGATCTTTACTAGGTTGTCTGGTAATAAAATCTGTTCTGTTCGGTCTAATGAGGGTTTCATTGAGACTAGTAGTGAACTGAAGGGATTCCGATTTCTGGGTGGTGATTGGATTTTCATAATTACTGACCAAAACAGCAGTGACCCCATCTTGGTTTCCAGTTAAAGCTGAATAATCAAAGCAGAGCAAAACAAAGCATAAAACAAAGGAGATGAGAATGACCAACCAGAGTTGATTGTTGCAGCACTTTCTGATTATTGGTTTCTCCATCATCTTCACATAATGCATCAAACAATAGCAGAAAAACTAGGTGGGAATCTAAGAAACTGGTGAAGAAAGTAGCCCTTCTGTCAATCAAAGTGCATAATTTAAGCTAGTGAAGTGGACGAGAAGGCAAGAACATTCAGGTTAAAAGAAAGATCTCAGCTTGCGCGATGGCTGGTGGGTATTCTCTTTGGATTTGTGCTTAACTCTTTTGATGGAGGGAGCAAACGTCCGTTACTTTGTAGGTGAATTAAAGACAAGAAATGGGGCACCGTTATATTTTATTTTATTGCCAAGAAATAACTTTTGAAGCATCAAATTCAAGGCAGTGAATCAGAGGAGCTTCAAGCTCTTGGTTAACTGTTCTCCCAGAAGTTTGTTCAAAGAATCAAGACAAAAACTCTGGTTTGCTCCTTTTCTTTTAAATTAATCAATGGTAATTGGTAGGTTTGCTACATGAATCTTGTGATTGGAGAGGAGAAGAAGGGAAAGTGAACAGGGGATTCAACTTTGAGTTGTGACTAGCGATGCTTTGGCTTTTTATTTATTTCTTTTATCAAGGGTTGTTGAGTTAACCAAATAGGACTCAAATCTATTTTATTTAATATGCTTTGTTTTATTCTTTTATTTGGGGAACTACGGGGCCCAATGTGCCGAGTGATTGTTGGTTCTTCCATTAATTTTTGCACAAAATCATAGATTGGTGGCACATGCAATCAGTTTTTTTTTTTTTTTTTTTTTTACGGTGGCATATTAGAATGTATTTTTGCCTACATTAAAATTAAATATACATGTATGCTCCCACAAATATATAGTGCTGGGAGTAAATTCTAAAATTAAATTAAATATCAATTTTATGTAACAAAGATTGAAAAACAAAATATAAAGCTAGTAGAAAACTTCATTCTTAAGTTTCAATTTATGCACTTATTTGGTCTTCTATAGTTTTAGGATTTACATTTTGATTCTAGATTTTAATTTCTTTACGTTTTAATCCTTGAATGTTAAAATGAAATATGGAAGGAGAGAGAAAAAGATCGGTCGAGTACATTCCAACTATAAAAATGACCAATCTTGATGTCAATTGATTTGTTTTGCAAAGAGAAGTTTCATAGAGATGGTTTGAGTTTTTTTTTTATCTCGTCATCATAAAAGTAGATAGAGGGCCGTAAATGTATTTTTATTTGATTTAATTTTGAGATTAAACCGATTGAAGGATTTTTTGAGCTTAAAATAGGTTTAATAATGTTTTTCAAGTGTTTAGAAGTGAAAACGAGTTGAAAGTGAGTTTTTGGAATACAATAACTTGCACCTCGAGTTTTTAGCTACAGGAAATAGTCAAAATTTAAATTGAAAGATGACATATAATGTGCCTAGACAGATAACAAGTCGTTCGTACTAATACAAAATTCATGCAAATAAAGTGTTTCCCACCTATTAATAATAATAAAAAAAAATCAGAAAAAAAAACTATGCATTAATATTCAATAAGAATAGAATATCAAAATTGAGAGAGAGAGTTCCAAGTTTATAAGAATTTGATTTCTTTTTTTTTTTTTGGTACAACAGTGGAAAGAAAAAAGAAAAACTATAATCCTTAAAGATAGACAAAAACTAGAGAATCAGATAACAATAAAGAACAAACTCCCGGAGGAGGGTTCTCCCAAATACATAAATCAGAGTCACTTTTAACTGCAAGCTTAGCCACATCGTCAGCACATGAATTAGCTTTGCGCAAAGTATAAAACAGACGAACTTTTCAATTTCGTGTCAGGAGTTCTTTGATATAGAAAATAACAGCTCCAAATAAGTGATACTTGTTAAAATTATATTAAATCAATCGAATATCATCTGTAGAATCAGAGTTGCATATAACCTTTCTGAAACCTTTATCTCATGCCACCAATAAATCATATTTAATTCCTAGTAGTTCTGGAAGTAGATTAGAACCAAAATCTTCATAACCCGTAAAACCCATCAATCATCTCCCTTCAAAATTTCTTAAGAGACCCCCAAATCCAATTCTCCCCGGGTTCTTAAGAGAGCTGTCATCCACATCCAGTTTAATAAATCCTTCTTCATGCCTAAGCCATGAGACAGTAGTGGGGTGCCTACTCACCATATTTGGATTATTCCAAGCATCGCAACACACATCTTTTAGAAAGTGAATTTGACGTAACAACCAATTATCCCCCAAATACTCCTCCCCAAAAGCTAAAATATTTCTCCTCATTCAAATCCACCAGAGACCAGACAAGAATAACAATGAAATGTCTGATGAGGCAAATCTTTAAACCCACTCTATCACATTAGAACACCAGAACCCTTGCCGGTTTCTGAGACCTAATCCAAGCTAAATGCTCCTGGCAAACACACAATTTCTAATACAATATAAAATGTTCTCGTCCTCCTGGTTACAGCCACCATGGATTGGAGATGAGGAAATATTGTGTTTAAACTGCAATAAATTAGTGCGAATAAATTAGTGCGAAGGCTATTATGAAATAATTGTTAAATGAACATCTTGATTTTTTAGCCTTCAATTTCCAAATCGAAGTCCACCTAGTATCTGAAAGAAGATTTCTAGCTTCGGACAAAAGCCAAGAATAAGTTGATAATATAGTTATGAGAACGTGTCGAATTTTTTTATATATAATTATGATATTTTTCTTTGTTGTTTTTTAAGGAAAAACAAAACTCATTTTATAATTGGGGAGATGCTATTTAGAGAAGAAAAATTGATAATATAGTTTATTAAATAGTATAAATATTTTTATTTATTTATGTGCACTCAAATGACAAGAAGCATTTTAGAAGAGTTAATTGTATTTTAGTATATTTCATACATAACTATTTTAAAAACTTGATATGAATCGGTTGATTTTGCGGCTCTAAAAACAATCTAAACGATTCTCAATCAATCTAATATTAAATTAAAAAATTTAAAAAATTTAATTAGAAAATAACTCGATTCAACCCTAGTGAACTTGATGGAATCATGACACGAATAATAAGACAAGAATGATATCATAAAAAGCAAATAAAAAATATAAATTTAAAAAAAATCAATGAAAAAACTAGTGAAAAAAAATTGATATTCTTACAAGAAATATAGGAATTGTATTTTTATAAAAAAAAAATAATAAAATAACATTTTGTTTAGTACAATGATTGAAATATATAAAATAAACATTAAAAAATTAAAATAATATATTTTTTTAATTTTTAATTTTCCATTTAGCATCTTCAAAACAAAAATGCTAAAATAAGTCCTCAAAAAACTGACGTGTCACATTAAAAACATGTACTAACGAACTGGACAACAACAAGAATAACATACGCTCCAATTTCTCCAAATACATTCCCAAAATTCAACACGTACGCGTCTTTTCTTCGACAGAACAATCAAAATGGAAGCAGGACCATCGTCAGCGACCTCAGGAAGTGGTGGTGGTGGTGGAGGAGGACCGGCGCCGTTCTTGGTAAAGACATATGACATGGTGGATGATTCATCGACCGACGAGATCGTGTCTTGGAGTTCGAATAAAAACAGCTTTGTTGTTTGGAACCCTCCAGAATTCGCCAGATTGTTGCTCCCTACCTTTTTCAAGCACAATAATTTCTCTAGCTTTATCAGACAATTAAATACCTATGTGAGTGCTCTAAATTTTGTTTCCTTTTTGGTTTTGTTATTACGAGTTTGAATCTTTGTGGCAAATGAGTCGTCGAAGGGTTTTTTCTAAATTGAAATTCTTGATATCATGGAAGTGAAGAAATTTTTTTCTTTAGAGCCTTTTTAAGTGTAGAAATGGTTGATCATTTCGTTGGGGAGTTGATCATTTTTAAGTGCAGGGTTTGGGTTTAGAGGCTGGCCGCGGATTGAGGAAATGGTTTGATGGGATGGGAAGATTTAGAAATGGAAGAATCAATAATCCTTATTGGAAGATAGATTAGTGAATACTTGTAATCTGAGTATAGATTAGTGACTACTTGTAGTCTGAGTATCTATTTTAGATGCAGGAGCCCTTGGCATAATCAAAGCGTGTCTCTGATCTGGTTTAATATTGAATGAATGAATGTATAACGACGGAATCAGCTCGTTTATCAGATGCTAAAATACTAGTTTGCTGTATTGGCTCATTCATTCCCAATATGGCTGGGTTTTGGTACAGAACATGTATTTGGAAAGAATGGTTGTGAATTATTTGATAAAAATAAGTAAATGATGGGCAGGAAATATTGGTGGGTAATGGATTAACTTAACGATGTTTGATTTTAGTGAAATTTGCAAGTTTCTACATGTTATGCATTTTATAATTGTCAGTAATGAAGGAAGAGCCTTTATATTCAAAGATGGAATGCAACTTTGTTCTTGTAGGCAATGATGGTTGGGTCTCAAATGGATTGTCATAGAAAAGAATTCGTATTGTTTTCATGCTCTCTTTTACCTATGGATTTGAAAGTTTAACGATGTTTGATTTTAGCGAAATTTGCAAATTTCTAGATGTTATGCATGTTCTAATTGTCAGCTATGAAGGAAGAGCCTTAATATTCGAAGATGGAATGCAACTTTGTCCTTGTAAGCAATGATAGTTGGGTCTGAAATGGATTGTCATAGTGAAGAATTCGTATTGTTTTCATGCTCTCTCATTTACCTTTGGATTTAAAAGTTTCTCGTCACATGCTGCTTCACAAAACACTTATCGGACTGTGTGCAAACTGCCATATACATTGTTAACAGCTCTTCAGTTGGAATAACATCAATCGTGTATGCTTTTTGGTAAGATAAATTTCCCATTTTCTAAGGTATTATCTAAATTAGAGGGGAGACTGTATTGGGTTTAATTAGCTTATTGTCTACATGTAGAGGATTTTGTTTTTTAAAGCCAACTTAACTTAGCATGGCATAATTTCTGTTGACAGGGATTTAGAAAGATTGATCCTGAGAGATGGGAATTTGCCAATGAAGATTTTGTGAAAGATCAAAAGCACCTGCTTAAGAATATCTACCGAAGAAAACCAATCCACAGTCATAGTCAACCTCAAGGTTCTTTAGTGGATCCAGAAAGAGCAGCATATGAGGAAGAAATAGAAAAGCTTGCACGTGATAAAGCTAAACTCAAGGCAAGTATTCTAGGGTTTGAACAGCAGCGGTCATCTGCAAAGCTACAGGTGGAAGATCTAACACAGAAGATAGATACTATGCAGCAGAGGCAGGAAAAGCTGCTGTCGTTCTTAGAGAAGGCTGTTCAAAACCCTACTTTTGTTGAACACCTTGCTCGTAAGATTGAAGCTATGGATTTTTCAGCCTATAGCAAGAAGAGACGATTGCCCCAAGTTGATCACCCAATGCCAATTGCAGAAAATAGTCTTGTGGAAAATCACAGTAGTTCTAGACCTGAGTCGAATGTCATCCATCAAGATTTCCCAGATAAGTTGAGACTGGAATTGTCACCAGCTGTTTCAGATATTAATTTGGTTTCACACAGCACACAGAGCTCCAATGAAGATGGGGGAAGCCCACAAAGAAAAATATCTGAAGGGAATCCAAAAGATGCACTGACTAGGACATCAGGTTTACTATTGGCACCTGAAACATTGGAACTTTCAGACACAGGGGCATCGTATGCATTTAAAGTGAATCCAGCTGTCCCAAGAGACATACCAGCAAATGGGAGCCCAGCACTACATTCACTGCAGTCGAATTTGACTTCTAATGAAGAAGTTGATGGTCACATTTCCTGTCAGCTAAATCTTAGTCTGGCATCTTCTCCTTTGCAAGTCAACAAAAATCCTTATTTAACTAGGATACCTCAACTAGGCCAGGAAATTGGCAAATCTCCAGAATCAAGGTTTAATGAGAGTAACAAAGATTCTGATATCCGAGTTAGTCAGAACAACATGAATCTGGGTAACGAGGTCAGAGCTTTATCCAATTCCCAGGAAACCCCAAATAACAATCAAGCACCTGCATCAGCTCCAGTTAGAGTGAATGATGTTTTCTGGGAACAGTTCCTAACTGAAAGGCCCGGCTATTCTGATAATGAAGAGGCAAGTTCTAATTACAGAGCAAACCCATATGATGAGCGAGAAAGAAGGATAGGTTTCGGAGTGCCAAGAAATGCTAAAAACATGGAGCAGCTCTCTCTGTGAGCATCACAGTTGTCTTAGAGCTTAGCGAAAGGTTTGCAGATGTTTCTCTCAGTACCTTTGGTGCTCTCAAAAAATTACCATTGGCAACATCTAGAATATAACTTGACATGAAACCATCTATTTGGTTTGAATAATATAATGTTGACGCTTGACATGCCACTAGTAATTGTAGTTGCTATTACTGTTCATACCGCTCCACCCTTCTAATAGATTGCTTTCATTTGGCTTGTTGATGTGGGAAATTGAATTTTATGGGTGTGGTATGGTGCAGATTTAAATGGTGGGATAGTAGTAGGCAATGGCTGATCCTTATTGTTGGTTTGATATTGTCTTCTACTTCCATTTACCAAGAGCACATTCCACATGTTCTTTCCCTTTTTCCTGCTTGATGCCCTAAAGTTATAATGACAATAACACGCTTGTTCTATATTACTTTGGCGCATGTGTAAATTTTAAAAGCGATTTGGTATTTTACACTGTGTTGGTGGTCAAAACCTTACACTTTCAGTCACATGTTTTAAATTCTGCTGCTGTTTACATCCTTCATGAAACAAAACTTTCTGAAATACAAGTGTTGGTGGTCAAATTCCATGAAAACCAACCATAATACCTGAAAAATTAACTTAGTCCATCCTTCCCTCCCTATATTGACATCTAGAAAACAGTGATACCCTGGTATTTACAATCTCACATTTGCTTACAAATACTCTTTTATAGATTTGACAAAACCCTATTTCCCTTCAACTCTAAGCAAACAAGTAGCTGTTATATCCCTCTCCATTGATTTTCTTTTTCCCTTTTTCGTGAAAGGTGAGGCACCAAACACCTAATTTTTGTTACTAATATCACATTGCAGGTTACACCTAACTTCGTTTTCTCCTCGGTCCTCTCCATTATAAAAGGCCTCTCTTTGTAAATCTAACACTTGTGCAGAGCAGCACTCCCACATTTACATTTTGCAAACAAAACAGGTCACCACTACTTGGAAACAATATTGAAAAGATGGAACGATTACAACACCTCTTGATCTCATTATATCTGCTTATTCTCTCTATCAATTTAACCACAACCACAGCTCAATCACCTGCGCCCGCTCCTGCACCACCCGGCCCCACGAATGTCATCAAAATACTCAAAAAGGCTGGCCCCTTCAAGACCTTCATCCGCCTTTTGAAATCCACTCAATTGGATAGCAATCTAAACTCCCAGCTTGGCAACACAAACAATGGCTTGACCATCTTTGCTCCAAGTGATAGTGCATTTTCAGCCCTTAAAACAGGCACTCTCCGCACCTTAACTGATCAAGAAAAGGTCGAGTTGATGCAGTTTCACATTGTCCCTATGTTCATCTCATCTTCCCAATTTGATACCGTGAGTAGCCCTTTAAAAACACACGCTGGATCTGGTGCTAGGTTTCAGCTTAACGTTACCGCCAGTGGGAACTCCTTGAACATATCTACAGGACTTACCAACACCACCATTTCCGACACTGTATACACGGACACCCATCTTGCTATTTATCAGGTTGACAAGGTGCTCCTTCCTTTGGATATATTTACCCCTAAACCTCCACCACCGGCACCTGCACCGGCACCAAAGCTTAAAGCAGAGTCAGAGAGCCCTGATGATGCTGTTTCTAAGAAGGATATTTCTAGCGCTGTAAGTTTTGTCATGCATCATGATACGGTGTTCTTTACAGTTGGTACTGTTGTTGCAATATCGTTTTCTTTGTGACCAGAAAAAGCCTAGGAACCATGTGATTGGGACAGCTTGTCCTGGATTTGGTCCTCGTAGTTGACAGAAAAACTTGTTGCCTGAAAAGGAGTGAAAAAAAGAGAGAGGGAATTCTCTATATGTTATTACAGGAAACCTTCGAAAGCTGAATGCCTCAAATTGCTGCTTGTCATAAAGAAAGCTGGCATCACTTCTACAAGTTCGTTGATTTATTCAAAATCTCTTTGTCTAGTACTTTCGTTGGTGGTGTGAACTTGGGTGCTGCAATTGCAATCTTCTAAACTTTTCTACACATGTGATGTTGTCTAGTACTTTCGTTGGTGGTGTGAACTTGGGTGCTGCAATTGCAATCTTCTGAACTTTTCTACACATGTGATGTTGTCTAGTACTTTCGTTGGTGGTGTGAACTTGGGTGCTGCAATTGCAATCCTCTAAACTTTTCTACACATGTGATGATGTTACACGTTGAAAGATAAGTTCATTCCATATACTCTGTTAGGTACGTGGTCAATCCCCCAGCTGGGAATTCTTAATGGTATGCAATGATAGCCCCCCCAATGCAATTGCCCACCTAGAGAAACTAAATTTAGTGGGTTGTTGATCCTTGTGTTAAAGGTAGTGTCATGGCATCACATGCACACGCAAAAAAAAAAAAAAAAACCCTAATATGGACAGCAAGTATTGAGGATATCGTTGAAGAAAAAGGCCCAAATTATATAATGCAATCATGCCACTTTAACAATTGCATTACAACTGTTTTGGATGTTCAGTTTTTAACTTCAACCTCTACATAGAACCATCTATACCTCCTCTGTGCAGAATTCTTGTCAAGGAGCACCATATGAAGAAAAATAGAACAGAAAGGGGCCAATGAATTTGAGTTGCCTCAATCCTATAAAGTGGGGCAGTTAACACGTAAATGCACATATATGGAAGCCCTAGAAACCATAGAATTTCTATATTGAATGTGGTTTGTCACGACGATAGAATGTCGATCCATGGCAAGAAGCTAGTCCTATTCGTAAAATCCTGCATTGCCATAATCAATCCTATATATAACATCCAAAGCTTGAGTGTTCTCCTATCCAAGTTGAAAGAACCAAAAGCATGTCTTGCTGTCTGGGCTTTGGACTCTTCGAATGTGCCTTTTGTTGGCTTTTGTTAAACCTTGCAGAGTGTACTTACTAACCTCAGAACTTTAAACTTCAACATGGTCGGGTTTCTAGTTAAACCGATCAAGATTTTTAGTGATTTAGTTAAAAATCATGCTTTTTTTCAAATTGGTTGTCATGTATTTTTAAAAGTGTTTTTAATTAAAAATAAATTAAAAAATATATATTTTAAAAAAATTATTTTATTTTTTTCATGAGAATATCAAAACTATAAAAAATAAATAACTTAAAAAATATTAATTTAATATTGTTTTTTTAAAAAAAAAACCTGTAGAATCTGCGAATCCAAATATTGTGTTCTAGAAATGAGATGTGCTGAGGCCCAAGCAAACATTTGACTGTACACCAGTGCAAGTGCAGTCCGAGGCACGAAAGTCAAAACTTGTTCCTAGAGAGGCAGAAAAGCAAAAGTACACACTAGCTAGCTCCTAGCTAGCTAGAATAATTATAGCAGCTGAGAGGGTTCAATGTATTGACGACAAAACTTTGCAATAAAGTTTACTCAAGGGGTGACGGTGGCTTGGTCCCTCTCATTATACCCCCAAACTAAATAATGGCCATGCAGCTTTATTAGATGATTTTTGAAGTTTTTTAAAGTATTTTTTATTTAAAAATATATTAAAATAATATTTTATTATTTTATAATAATTATTTTTAACATTAGTATTTTAAAACGATATAAAAATATTTAAATTTTTTTTAAATACTTTTGTAAAAAAAAACAAATAGTTGTATGTCTGTGACCTCTGACTCATTGGCTTCTGTCTTTAAGCAATCAAATCATCTTCTCGGTAGAATTTAATGGGTTCATTTGCCTTATCAGTGCTTTGAACGAAACTACTTAAAACCCTTTTATTTGTTGAAAAATAATTTTTTAAAAAAATGAATTTTTTAAAAAATAAATTTAAAAAAAATAAATTTTAAGAAAATATTTTTTGATATTTGACAGTGTAATGAAAAATAAGTTAGAAAACATTTTCCAGTGTTTAGTTATGTCATGAAAAATGAGCTGGAAAATAATTTATTAATGTTTTATTTTTCTCAAGTTTATTAAAATAATGAGAAATAAATCTTACAAATTAAAAAATTGAATGAGAATAAAATTGAAAAAAAATATAATTTCATAAATTATCTCAAATAAAATAAATAATAATCAAAATAATAGAGATCAAATCTAAAAAATTAAAAAAAATAAAAGGTGAATAAATTAAA
>Ga0307515_10007654_pt1 | contig 21298 bp, 15 predicted proteins | sample 17_EM_MG_FD_194513 | JGI IMG/M metagenome (GOLD analysis project Ga0307515, IMG submission 194513) | Populus trichocarpa ectomycorrhiza microbial communities from riparian zone in the Pacific Northwest, United States - 17_EM | ecosystem: Host-associated > Plants > Roots > Unclassified | place...
AACTCAAGATTTTAATTAGCAGGTGCAATCAGACCAGACAGGGATCATTTTCCTATGAAGAAGACGCAGCTGGGTGACAGACAAAAGTCAAAAGCATTAATCGTTTGTTTGGCGTATCCAAAATGAATCACAAAATCATACACGTGGCAGGATATAGATGCAAGAAGTGCCATGTATGTGATTTATTTTTCAAGTAGTAATTAACTAGGTAGATTTCCATATCAATGCATGACATGCATACTTCAGGCAATCTGAAGGGGTTGGTGTCGTCTCACGTGACTTTTGCAGTACGTAAGAAACAGCCTTGTGGATTAAATGAATTTTTTTTTTCTGTATCCATTCAATTAAATTTTTTAAAGGTTAACAATTATGATTACAGGATGATTTGTCTCATAACTGGTCTATTCACTCAGCAGAGATTTAATAATTACATTATTATTATCTCGGAAGTCTGCTAATTAAATGCTTAATGCTTTAATGTCATATGCTGAGGTGGCATCAATATTAAGATTGTATCATCGTAGTTCTACAACTAATAATGGCAATTTGGAGGGAACTTGATTGGTGCAGGCTGTGTGTAATATTGTTATGCTTCTCAATGGGTCATTTATTATTATCCGAGTGCGGTTTTGAACGGGTGGTTCAGTAGGGGAACTTGATTGGTGCAGGCTGCATGGCTAACTGGACGATCTGAGCCTACTCATCTTTGAGAACCTGAAGAAAGCCAGTGGCTGTGGGAAGCAGATGGATCCCTGCCACCGTATTTGATATCCTCCCAGGATCCTATGCACATTGCTTTCATAGCTGTGCAAAGACGGGGGGTGCCATGTAAATGTTGGCTCTTCCTGACACCAAACAATCTCAGCACCTGAAACCATCACAAAAAATAAGATTCCAGGAAAAAAAAAACACGTCAGCTCTAAGACGAGAATAGAAATCTTAGCTCTAAAAAAAAAAAAAAAACAGAACGTCATGTTCCTGCAAATCGTGTTCCAATAAAAGACAAACATTTCCTTCTTGTAATGCAAGACAGTACATCTCGAAGAGCAACTTCGCTCGTGTAAAAAACCAAGGTCCCTTGGCTAGAGGTTTTTGGGTGAAAGGGATTAAAAAGAAGCAGCCGCCTAAACAAGGCGAGATATAAATGGTATCAAGACGCCAACATAACTTTGGTGTATAAATTTTTAATTATTGTTCTTAGACTTTGTACTCGACAGTATGCAAAGGCTTCAATTAGGAATTTGTATTGGTTCAGGTTGCATGGCTTTTTGCAGAAGTTCAGCCTGTTCCTTCACATGCATCTGGTAGAAACCAGTGGCTGTTGCAGCAGATGGCCCGCGTCCAGCATACTTGATGTCGTCCATAGTTCCTCTGCCCAGTGCTTTCATGGCAGTGGATAGGCGTGGTGCAATGTAACTGTATGCGCCCATGTTCATTGGTTCTTCCTGGCACCAAACAACCTCCGCACCTAACAAGAAATAGTGACAAAAAGGCGTCAATATATGGTTCCTCAAGGTGTCAACATATAAGGTAGCTTAGGAAAGAGAAACAAGAAATTCAAGTTTAACCGCCCCAAATATGAAATCACACACCCAACTCCAATCTCCCCAAACAACTTGCGGCTATTATGATTACCACCTTGCTGGAATCTTACAAGAAATTGACCCACTGTTTTACTCTACTGTGCAGTAACTAAATCTCATATAATGTGTTTTGAGGAGACCAGAAAACCCATAAAACCATGAAGGTAAAATTGATAACAAGGAATATCATTGCTATAATATACAGGTTACAAGTTTAAGAAGAATTACTTGGATATCGCTTAAGCTCGCGCTGGATGAGATCATATGGGAACGGGCATAATTGTTCAACCCTACAAATTGCAATGTCCTTTGCCTCGACCTTTCTACGCTCTTCATCAAGCTCATAATAAACCTGCATGCAAGGATTTCAAATGTCAAAACTAGCATCCTCTAGGTCTACATAAAATAGTGAAATTCAGAACAAGCAACAACCAGAAGCGCATATCACACCTTTCCAGAGCAAAGAACCAGACGCCTGATACCCTCCTCAAGGTCCGAGTGGTCATTCTGATCCTTTATGAGACGTTTAAATCTGGTCCCCTGTTTGTCGAAACCAGGATGGCCTTGCACATCATCAAACTCTGAGAGATTTGATTTGCATTCCTTGTGACGAAGTAGGTTTTTGGGAGCCATCACGACAAGGGGCTTACGGAAGTCTCTGTGTATCTACGAGATGAAGCAAAAACCATATGAGAAAATGCAGAAACCTGTCAGGACAGTGGAAAGTGATTAATAATAGTCCCTCACCTGACGCCGCAAAACATGGAAGTAATTAGCAGGGGTTGTAACATTTACAACCTGCCAATTGCATTCTTGGATTTGCTTACGAAAAGTTGGTTCCATCTCGGGTATAACAAAAGGATTGTCATCACTCATCTACAGTGAGATTGAAAATAAGACATCATTAAGGGCTATCTTTATATAAACCAGAACAGATGCATATGACAGAATACAAAGAAGTAAGTGAGAAGTCCACTGATCAGACAAACTTTCATATTCCTTGAGCATCCAACAAAATCAAATTGGACAAAGGAAATGAATTGTATGGAATATTTTGATTGGTCCATGGCTTAAGCAGTCATCAATTAGGCCATGCAGTCCCTGATATACATGTGAGAAAAATATAATCATGAAATTCTGTTGTAAGACATCAATCCTTAAACTGTAATCATAATGGGTACCTAATAATCAGGTAATTTATTTAACAGAGAGATACATTTGTTAAAATCTCTCATAATCAAATTTATGCAGGGACATGCCAACTTATAGTGAAACTACTGCTTCAATTTCCCCACTTGAAGGTTCAACACATCTCAACGTGGATCTTAGCATCAATGTGTAAAATATCGCTTAGAAGTACAAGTGCAGGACAATAAACAAACAAATTTGGGATTGTACACCTAAAAATAATAATAATTAGGGGAATTTATTTTGAAATATGAAATTTCCTTTGATATTGTGAATAGTCTGTAACAAAACTCTTGTTATGCTATTTGGTATTTGAAACTTATAATTTGCGTTGGACAAAGTTACTTCCACTTATTACCATGGAGTAAGAAACCATCTAGTAGAATGCAAGGAAAAGAAAAGAGCACAGAAGTCTTTGTTGGGAATACCTGAAGGAATCGTTCCAACCGTCCACTTGAATGTTCAGGGCCCTGACCATCATATCCATGAGGAAGCAGCACAACAAGCCCAGTTTGTCGCAGCCATTTTGATTCACCACTGCTCAGGAACTGATCAAATATCACTTGAGCTCCATTTGCAAAGTCACCAAATTGAGCTTCCCAGATTACCAACGAATTTGGACTTTCCATCGAGTAACCCAATTCAAATCCAAGAACACCGAACTCTGAAAGGGAGCTGTGAACAAGACATAACAGCTATTACTTACATGGAATTCCACTATATAGCACCAACTCAACTACAAATACTGTGTCTCAATAATCACATAGTGCAGAGTCTGCAGACTATTAAGTTTCCACAAGCAAGTCTTTGGCACCAAACTATATCTATTCAAGGGAAGCATGAGGCATTTTCTGCCCAGTGAAAGTTCAACATGAGAAGAGAAAAAAAGACTTGATATATTACCTGTTGCTGACAGTAAACATCTCTTCATTTTGGTTGATGGTGACATGATCCAGGGGGCAATACTTCTCCCCAGTTTCCTGATCATGAATTACTGAATGACGATGACTGAAAGTACCTCTTTCAACATCCTGACCGCTCAATCGAACATGGTTGCCTTCTACTAGCAGTGTGGCAAAAGCAAGAGCCTCCCCAACAGCCCAATCAATTCCTTCCCCTGTTTCAATCATTTGTGCACGTTGATCGTAAACCTTCTTTACAGCTCTGTGAGGCTTAAAATTATCTGGAAGGGTCGTAATTGCTTTGCCTACATTCTTCAAGATCTCAGGTTTCACTCTGCATAAGAGCATAAAAATTTCAATATGGAAATGCAAAAAACTAAAGCATAAAGATTTCAATATAGAAATGCAAAAAAATGAGACAGGCAACTAAATTTAGAACTAGTAAGTTGCCAGCATACCCAGTGTTTCTGACACGTGAAAGCTGTTCGGGAGACTTAAAACCAGACCAATGAGATGCAAGCCAGTCTCTTCTTTTAGGAACATAATCTTTGCTTGCCAAGAACTCTTCATTGAGGATTGAAAGGACCTTCTCCTGTATCCTATGAATATCTTCTTCAGTCACCTGTCCTGATTCTAAGAGTTTCTTTTTATAGATCTCCAGAGCTGATGGATGATTCCGAATAACCTGGTAGGTCCCCAGTCAGAAATGTCATAAGTCTGCTTGACACGACTCAAGAGAGAAGTTGAACGGGTAGCACTAACAGAAAATAGGATTATAGCAACAACAATGAAAAACATCATGTGAAGGATAAACAAGTTTGTAAATTATACAAGGTCGCATCCAGAACGTAGCATCGATTGCTGGTTCTAATGAACTGAGGGCCAAAGGAAGGAGGAGAAAGGGGCTGCAGTGAACTGAATATATATATATTTGCTAACCTGATACATTTTGGGTTGCGTGAAAGAAGGCTCATCAATCTCATTGTGCCCAAAACGACGATAGCACACTAAATCAACCACAACATCTGAATGGAAAGTCTGGCGCCACTCAGCTGCAAGCTCACACACACGAACAACTGCCTCCATATCATCTCCATTTACATGGAATATAGGTGCATTCAAGGCCTTGGCAACATCAGTGCAATATTGTGAAGATCTTCCTGCCCTAGGATCAGTTGTGAAAGCAACTTGGTTGTTCACCACAATATGTATGGTTCCACCAGTAGTATAGTTTGGCAGTGCACTAAGATGTAGAGTTTCATACACTACCCCTTGCCCAGCAAAGCTACCATCACCATGAATCAAAATCCCCATGTTCTTAGTCCTGTCAGAATCATTCGAGTAGTATTGCTTGGCTCTAGTTTTTCCAACAACAACAGGATCCACAGCTTCTAGGTGACTAGGATTTGCAACCAAAGATAAATGGATTCTCTTCCCACCTCTAGTTGGACGATCATAAGAAGTTCCCAAGTGATACTTGACATCACCAGTTCCAGTGTAGAGCCCAACTTCATCTACAGGTTTTGTGCCACCACTAAACTCGCTAAATATTTGACGGAGCGGCTTCCGAACCACATTACCCAGTACATTCAATCTTCCTCTGTGAGGCATTCCAATAACTATGCTCTCAACCCCAAGATCAGCTGACCTATCAAACATCTCCTTCATTCCAGGAATCAAAGTCTCTCCACCTTCGAGTCCAAACCTCTTAGCTGCCGTCCACTTAGTGGCCAAGAAGTTCTCAAATTGTGTACTCCATATTAACCTATCAAGAATAACTTCGTGCCGCTGACGATTGTACTGCATAGGTGTTGGGGTTTCAATCTTGTCTCTCAACCAGTTACATTTTTCACGATCTGCAATGTGCATGTACTCATACCCAATGCTCCCGCAATAAGCCTGCTCAAGCCTGGTCAATATGGACCTAAGAGTCTGCACTGGACGGTTTTCAGACAAAAATCCAGCCATCTTCCACACTCCCAAAAAGAATTCTCTATCAAGATCAGCTTCCGTGAAACCATATAGAGCAGGATCCAATTCATCTGGGATTTCTCTTTCTTCCAACCCCAGTGGATCCAACTTGGCTTTCATGTGACCATTAACCTGGTAAGCCCTGAGAAGCAGCAGCAACCGCATACTCTCCTGAATAGTTTGGCCTGAAATTCCAGGAGACGTAGCAGCCTGGCCCACAAAGTTCCTAAAGAAATTATCCCACGACTCATCCACGCTATTTGGATCAGCTTCCCATGCTCGCTGAAGCTCCTCTAAATAAACACTACTGGTCCCATCTAAGAAGTTATCAGTTAGCTTAGAGAGAGGGACAGGACGAGGGACAGGCGCAGTTTGCTCCTTAGACTTTGTCACTGTTGAATGGAAATATCTACTCTGAGAAGGTATAACCCGTGATCTCGTTGCATACGATCCACCCTGAGATAAAGTCCTTCTAATGGCAAGCCTTGCTACACTAGCACCCGCTCTAAACCAAGCCATGGCTATCAATCCACACTAACCCAATACCACCAATTCTTTTTCAAAGATTATACACCTCCCAGGCTCAAGAATCAATCATAAAAAACATGTATCTTTTTAAACAAAGCCAGAAAAAACAAAAAGAATCAATAAGAAACTATAGTACTTGACAATCACTTTAGCGACTAAAAAATAACGGCACTTGATGCTGAAAATGCATAAATGATAGTAATAGAATCCTCTCTTAAATCCGGCATTAAATTAGGAAATAAATAGACTAATAAAAAACAATATCAATCGATAATGCTTAATCACTCATATCATCTCAACTGAACAAAAGGACTGGATTCAATCCTCTAATTCTTTTGGATTAAGATAAAACAAAATACAGGTTATGAACTAATCATATCATATAATTAAAGTACCAAAGGTAGAAGAAATTAAATAACACTTTCAACATACAGCAAGGAAACGTGACTTAGCACGATCTGAGCTGCTGGAGTTGAGGGAAAGAAAAAAGAGAAATGTTTTTGGACACAAGGAAAATGCGTGCGTACCGGAGAGAAAAAAGAAGTATAAGAAAACCCTAGTCGCCGTGGAAAACAGAAGCGATGATGCTGTCCTCAATCCAACTATGGTGGGCTCTCATTTGAATTATATCTTGCGTCTTCTTTCCTTTCCAATATTCTCGAATGTTATTCTTTATCTATATTGTTTACATTATTATTTATTTGATCTTTCCCTTTTTCTGTTATTTATTTATTTACTGCTCTGTCTTATTTTGGTGATGTGATAGTTTGTCCTCCGGGCACAAGCGCTGGCAAAGCCCGGCTGGCTTCTTAGGATTTTTCCTGTTGTTGACCTGGCTTGGCTTTGCATAAATTCAGTTCAGCACGTTTCTCTAGTTTACCGCTATTTGTTTACATCATTCATTCATCTTTTTATTTATTGCTGTAGCATTGAAGTACAACGGTTTGGCTTAAAGTTGTTTTTTAAAATATTCATTATTTTAAAATATATTTAAATAATATTTTTTAAAAAAAATTATTTTTTATAACAGCAAATTAAAATATTTAAAAAATTAATTTTAAAAAAATAAAGAATTAATAAAAAAATCATTTCAACCGCGGCTCTAAATAGTATCTAAGGTTACTTTTCAATTTCTAAATTAATATGCTTGGATCTATTTGAGAATGTGGTGAAATTGTTTTTTTTTTTAATTTTGTTTTTGTTAAAAATATTTTTTTATGTTTTTAAATTATTTTAATGTATTAATCTCAAAAATAATTTTAAAAAAATAAAAAATATTATTTTTATATATTTCTAATCAAAATTAAGTTTAAACCACACACTTAGTTTTCTTAATCCCATGTTGGATAGAAATGACAGAAATCTAAAACACACAAACACCATGGTTCACCTAAAACTTATCAGTGGGTCCTTTAACACGTTACAGTTGGAACGTGCACTGAATCCAATGGAGATTAAACCCTGAGAACAATTGGAGCCGTTCAGAATTTAAGATTGTAGGACCCACCTTTCTTGCTGGAACCATAAACCAATTCCAACTTCTATTCTGAAGAAGTCAAGACAACGGCTTCTGTTTTCTTTTCTTCCTGTTTTTTATTCGGACATTACGTGCGCACTTTAGTTAATGACGTGTGGTTTTTACCTATAATGGGGACCGCTATTGCCTCGTCGAAAGTCATGCGTATTTTATGCATGATTCGCCCATGCCCAAGTGTACAACAAGCAAGATGCTCTTATAAAATAAAAAAGGGGCAAAGTGCACCGAGCATCCGAGAAGGGATGGACAGAAACAGGCCAACACGAAGAAACCCACGATCTGCACGTGGCCATGCCCACCTGGTTGGAGCTGTGTTCGGGCTACAGAGGGACAGCAGGTTCAAGGCGATTGGTTGGAGAAGTCTGATATTGTTTTCTAAAGTGCATTTCAAAATACATTAATTTTTTTTATTTAAAAAAAATTAATTTTAACATCAATACATCAAAATAATCTAAAAATATCAAAAATATATTAATTTAAAATAAAAAAATAAAAAAAAAATTAATTTTTTTAAAAAGACTTTCGAAACATAAACATAACGTGAAAAGAACTGTTGTGATCAGTGGTCTTATCGTATGCGACACGCTCGGCTAAGTTAATGGCTTTGATGCACATCAATACATTTTCTTTTCTCCGTTGAAAATGAGGGTGTCTGGAGCTTAGGGCCTTTCCAGAGGAGCAGAAGGGGCGTGACTGTCAAATCAAGCAATACAATCAACTGTCATTTTCTCTTGTTTTACTTCTACTCGTTTGGTGCATCCATATGCGGGCATTCAATGAGTATGGCCAGTATATTCAGCATTCAGCCAGCCACATGTAGCGGCGGCATGGTACAAGCTATCACATGAATAAATTCAACAACGAACTTACCAGTAGATTGTTTGATTGATGGCATTCAAACATGCGCACAAACAAGATTACAAATTCTGACAAACACGAGCACCAGGCATCTTATAGGAAATGGGAGCTAGATTTGGATAATCCATCTACATTGAGCCAGTAAATGAGTTCAAGCCCCAAGCGACAGAAAGGGAAAAGATATGTTATAAATTCCACATATTGAAATACTGCTTTAAACACACTAAGGTTGGTATTCTGGAAAAATAACAGGGCACAACACATGCACCCAGCACATCGTCATCAGCATTAATCCGACACCCCAATGGGTGCCACTTGCATAACCTTCCCTCTCGGTCCATATTTTGATTCTCCCTTTTATGAACCACAGCAAGCTGACTTTTGGGCAGCTTGGCCACCACTGGCTGATGGATCTGGTTGGTTAATCTTGATTGTTTGAGGCTGGTGCCACCAGGCAAAAGGATAAATACATCAATATTTGAAGAGGAGAGGTTAAAAAACAATTCCCCTGGGATTTGGTACTATAAACCTATTTTCCAACCAGGGAACTAGTGGAAGAAATTATAATATAGTTTTACAAAATAAAAGCAAAAGTTACCTCTGCCCTGGAATCAGTTTCCGAGATCCTTTGCTTGATATCCCTTGCAATTGAAAAGAAAACCTCCTCCACGTTCAAATTTGTCTTAGCACTCTGCAAAAAATACTTTGCATGTAAGAAAATAGAAAATAGATGAAGCTGTGACGATTCCATTCTAGAAGCATATTTGCACTTACAGTTTCAAAGAACTTGATCCCATACTCGTCTGCAAGAGCTTGACCCTTGGAGGTAGGCACAGCCTGGGGAAAAAAAAGAAGAATGTCTTTCCTAATTATCATCAATGGAACACACAACGGAGGAATTGAATGAGGATCCCCAATGAAGCACTCTAAATTATAAGAAAGAGCAAGACTCCTCAACACTTCTAGGGTGAAAACTTGCAAAAAAAGGGCTCACTGCATGTTAATAAACTTGCAATCCAACCCACAACGTTAATGAAATAAACATTTCTTGCAGGTTGTAAGATACAGCACATACCCTTTTGCTCTCATCCATGTCTGCTTTGTTTCCCACCAGTATCTTGTTGACATTGTCAGAAGCATGCTGTTCAATGTTGCGAATCCAGTTCCTAATATCTGATCATAAAAAGACACTAGCTCTATCAGAGATTCAAGGATGTTGAACAATGGAAGAAAGACCCACAAGATGAAGGAGAAGTTCCACTATATCTGTAAGGAGATCTTTCACAAATTCATCTCGATGAAATAGGAAGCAAACAAGAAACAGATGTTGCTGGTTACCCACACACAAATACATGCAACACATATACTGAACAAATATCAAGCAACAAACAGGTATGCTGATTACCCACGCAAAAACAGAAAATGCAAGTAATACATGTTGACAATAAAAAAGTAGCAAGATTGGTAAACTATTAAGATTTCTTAAAATCTGAAGGCTAATGGTAAGGCGATAAGAGAATTTACTGTTGAAAGATGATTCATCAGTAACATCATAAACGAGCAAAATCCCCATGGCTCCTCGGTAATAGGCTGCAGAAGAGTATAAAGCACATAAGCAACTCTAGGCTCAAGGCTCAAATGTGCATTTATGGAAAAGACTGCAAATTTGAAAACAGAGAGAATTTGTAAACACCAAACACAAACCTGTTGTGATAGTTCGGAAACGTTCCTGGCCTGCTGTATCCCATATTTGTAGTTTAATCCGTTTACCATCAAGCTCAATGGTTCTTATCTTGAAATCAATGCTGTTTTAGAAAGGTACAGATAAAGGATCAGATTGATGCTCGAAAAAAATAGTTAAAATGGAGCTTCCAGCATTCAGCAAATGAAACATGATTGGGCTCTTAATTAAATATGTTGAAAATATGTCAACTAATTTGCATCATTCATATCCAGATCCTCTACCAAGGAAACTGCCTGGAATGGTCATGAGCACAACCAAAATGGGACATCAAATTTCTGAACTTCATTTGCATCACTACACTATAAATTTTTCACCAGTATCTGAAGAGCCAAAGATAATGAAACTAGCTAGTGACATGAAATCCAGTCACCCTCAATTTTCCCTTGTAAATCACATGAGCAAGCCCAAAGTACTTAGTATTATTAAACTACTCCACATTCACAAGTCCAAAAATGCTAAAATAGTTTCACAATAAAAAATTGGGAGAGTTGTCAGGAAAGCAAACCCGATGGTGGTAATGAAACTGGTTGTGAAGGAACCATCAGAAAAACGCAAAAGCAGACAACTCTTCCCCACACCTACAAAAACATTAACAAGAACTGGGATTTCAAATAATCATGAAAGAGGAAGAAAAAAACAGGACATAGTATGTAGATCAGCCCATAATGTCAGGATTGAATCCCCCCTGAAATCACATAGATTCAAGTTACTTTTAAAGTCAGATACGAACTGGCAGGAAATGAGAACTGCCAGCAGATACCGATGTAAAATATTAAGGAGCGGAGCAACCTGGTGGAATTGAAAAATCTTTCAACTGGTTTACCTTAAAAAAGAATCCAATCAAAAATCAATCACTGATCGACATACAACAAGTGGGGTTGCTAACACCTGACTAGTATGTTTAATTTGTTCAGGAGTGAATATGGAATATGAATCCCTTTCAATTCCATTTCAGTACTGTTTTACTGCCAATAACATGGGTCTCTTGAGGTGGAAAAAAGATTGACCACTTCATCATGCACTTGTTGAGAGGGAATTCCCTCAAATAAATCTTGCGGGGTGAAGTTCAACAAAAGGGTAGCAATTTCACCAGAAAAATGAGAAATTACATTTCAAGTGAACTAAATAGCTTCCCTTTTGTGTTATTAACACTCTTATAAGTACATTCAACTTGAAATAAAATTAAAATATAAATTCTACTTGGAATTGGAAAGAAATCCCATTTCCATTCTGCTCTCAATACTTGGGGAATCAAACATACACTTACTATTCTAAGAAACAAATAAGATAAAGGGGGAAACTTGACAAACTAACCTGTGATGCATTAAAAGCAAGTCAAGTCATTCAAGATCAGTGCAAAGAAAGAATCATAATTTGCCTAAAACTACTGCATCATGACAACTCAAATAAGTATTATTTTGTTCTCTTTAATCTCCAAACAGTAGCATCTACCAATTTCACCAAGGAATCAACATACAAGACTCAAGTTAGGGAGACAAATGAACCAAGCAGCCGGTTGCATCACATAGACAGCCAGAGTTACTACTTTGTCTTTAATTGCTAAACTCGATCCTAAGACAATTTTTTGGTAAAAAATTCTACCAAATCAGTAAAATGCATGCTTGGGGTATCTGCAGCTTCTCCTTAGGGAAAAGTTCTCCATCGCAGACAAATAGAAGGGTCATTTACAGGTACATATCTTCTCCATCAACAATGCAGGAAAAACCACAAAACATCTAGAATTCATTACCGCATACAAACTTTCTCCTCCCTGAACTCATCTTTTTTATTAACTTTAAACCACTTATCCACCCAGTTTTTCTTGATGATTTCCATTGCACCAAAAAGTTCAATGCAATCCGACAATTGGCCATTAGATGAGGTTGAATTTGGGCTACATGTAGCCATTAACTTGAATTCGAAGGTCAGACCACCTCCCAGCAGACACTGGCAACCACTAGAGAATGATTCTCAATCTAACCCCCCTTGTGAAGATAAAATATTCATCTTTTTTTTTTTTTAATGAATCTGCATTTACAAATGCAATTGCAAACATGGATACAGCAGAGGTCAGCATCTCTAACTACGCAAAAAGTGTCGTTTCAATGAGGTCACTGCTTGGAAAAGGATAAGATCTAGTTGCATTTTATGGGAAGTGGGAGACCGGCCAAAGTGAATATTACTTTAAGTGTCCTGGGTTGCAATTTTGATGGTGCATGTATGTGTCCTGCTCACTACTATTTCATTCAAAAAAGGAACAGGATAGGGCCATCTCCAAAATCCTCTCTCAAAACCCCACTTCGATGGGGAAATTAGTTAAATAAACCAAGTCAATAATGATTCAATAAATGGTCCATCTCAGCATCACCAAATCTAAAACATGTAACGGATCTAAGTAAATAAATAAATAAAACTGCTTGAACACAATAGGATCAGACTTCAAAACATGAAAGGAAAACCTGTACCATGACTTAAAATTTGCCAAGGATGGAGACAGAACGGACAAAAAAACTTCCAGATTCTCTGATTGTTAAAAGAGCACAGGCATCATAAATGAAAAATAAAATAAAATAACATTCATCCGAGTACATAATGGAACTTTCAAGCTGTCATGAAGTTTCCTTAACGCTGCACACATCCTATTAAGACCAACTGCTAAAAGCTCTGTGACCAATTAAAACACTTTACATTGCAGGTCCTGCTCACCCAAATTCAATTCACTAAACATACAAACACAAAATTTAAGGGAATGGCTCACAGAAACATAATAATAATAATAATAATAATCAATATCATCCATGCAATCCAACAGAAAGGTCACTGGCAATGCTGAGTGGAGCTATAAACATGACCAATGCCACTTTTGATGCAAATGCCTGTTAAAACCCGAACCCCACCTCACCAGATCACGAACAAACACCATTTAAGCAAATCCTCAAATGATTAGCCTCATACAGGTCAATATTCCTTAAATCCACCACGAAACCAAAAAAACAACAAAAAACCGTTTGACAAAACCATTAAAAAAAAAAAAACACCCTTAAATCACCGCATCACATTCCAAATCAAAACCCCAAAACAGAAACAGCGCCCTTCCAATCCAACAAATCCAGGATAATAGATAGAAAGGAAAAAAAAACTAACCGCTATCCCCAATCAAGAGAAGCTTAATCAAGTAATCATAATCAGCACGGGCCCTTGCTGGCGGTGCAGCCATCGCTTGTTTTCTCTTTGAATTCAAAAAAGAAAGAGAAAAGAAAGAAATGAACAATAGAAGTCCCTTATAAATGAAACCAAAACGAGATCAAAAATCGAAAACAGGGAAAGAGAGATCACCTTCTTTTTAGGTTAGCAAATGAAAAGAAAGAGAAAGACTGTGTCCAATGCGTTTGGGACTTCTTGTCTCTCTCTCTCTCTCTCTCCGCGTAATATTACGTTTCCACTTTTCAAAGGATGTATTCTGCCAATGACAGTGAACGTGGACTTTTTATAAGATGGACTTGGTTGTATTAGATCCTTCCTCTTCGTTAAATGCTTAATCATTGTTAGATAATTAGATTTATAATTATATTCAATTGCGAATTATGCTCAGCTCGTTTTTGATATTATGTGAGCTAATGGTTGATTTTTATTCTAAAATATATTAAAATTTTAATTTTGATATTAATATTTTAAATTAATTTAAAAATATCAAAAAAATCAAATTTTAATATAAACAAGTAGCAGTTACTTAGCCAAGTCAGCTCTATTACTGAGCTATGCAGATTCTTTCTTTATTAATAAAATTAAATATCTGATCACAAACTTCGCCATCCTATTTTTTTTATTTTATTTTATTATAATGACTTGGTCCTTATACCTTTTGTTTTTTGGAAAACTTCTTGGTATTCTTATCATGAAAGTTAATTTTTCAAAATAAATTTATTATATTGATTAAAAAATTATGTAAATTTGTCATACAATTGTACTGTGTAATATTTTCTTAGGATAATTTTTTCTAGATTCTTATTAAGAGGTTATTTATTTTTGTATTTCAAAAATATTTTTTAGAAAAAATAATTTTTTTTATTTTTTTCTTTACTTTAAATTAATTTTTTTTATCATTTTTATCAAATTGGCTCAATTACATAATATTCACCAGAAATAGATGCTGACACGAATAACAAGTTAACATTTATTTTGATATAAATCTAATGATTTAAAAACCTTTATCGTTTTAAGTTATTATTTTAAATTAGTAGATCATTTAAGAATTTAAATTGTGTTATGATTTTAGTTTTAATTGTGATAATTTTGATCGAGTAAAAAATATTTTTTAAAAAAATATTATACCTTTTCGGTTAATATTATATTTTAAAAGATATATAAATCTACATGGATAAGATATTTTATATTTCAACCAAACTCTCCAAATTTTTAGATATTATCTTGCAAGAGTATCTTAATTGCTCGATTTTCAAAGTCAACGTTTCAACTTATTGATTTTTTTTTCCATCCAATAAAATTGAGCAATTCAAATTTTTGTTTAATGGGTAATCAATTTAAATTATAAACTTAATATCCTGTATTAGATTATTTTTCTCTTTTTTTTCATAGGTTTGCATGTGGGGCCTCCATATGAATCCATTTCAAGTAAAGCTTAGTTTGTGTTTGCTAACATAGTAATAAGTGTTTTTTCAAAAAAATAACTAAAAATATATTAAAATAATATTTATTTTTTATATTTTTTAAAATTAATAAAATTATCTAAAAAATTAATTTAATATTTTTAAAACAAAAAGAAGCTTGAAAAAATATTTTGAAAAACGAGTTTAACCGCATCAACTGCTTTCGTTAAATTAAAAGTTGGTAGTCAATACTCAATACTGGTTTACTCACCGGAGATTCTTTTGATCTCGGTGAAAATCAAGCATTTCAAGATGACTCGAGACGGAGGGGTTTTGTATCAAATGAATGAACGATAAACATGGGCGGGGCAGAAGCTAATGGCGTACATGACGCATGTGAACATCTCCACTAGCATTTTTAATCATTCGAGTATATCTTCCACTGTTTTTTCGTAAAAAATCTGGAGGCACCATATGGTATATACCTGAACGGATCCAAATCTCCAGTCACTGCTTAAGTAGATTGGCTCGGAATCCACAAATGGTGGGATCATTCTTGCTGAATATCGAGTAACTAATCAAACTGTTTCGGAAGATATCGCATCTATGTCAAAATACAGTACTATGCAAATATTTCGGTGGTTTTGATTTCTTTTCGAAGACCAAGTAGAATTTCCCTCGTTTAATGGTCTGTACGTAGCACATAAGCATAAACTATTAGTGTGATATGCGAAACGCCGAAGTTGTTCAAACTTAAGCTGTTGTAGAAAAATGAAGTCCTTTTTTTTTTTTAAAAAAAAGAAAGAAGTCCAGTTGTTAAAGTTAACAAGATGAATCGCACAGGAATTACACCAGACCAGCTTAATGCAGTGTATATCCAATTCCTGGCGCCAAGCTAGGAACACCAAGTGGCCAGAGAGAACTACACTACAGCCCAGAATATCTGAGGTAGATTCCACAAACGCCTTAGGGCTCTCCTGAAATATTTAAAAGCTAGCAAAAAGTGAAAAGCAATGACAATGCAAAAAAGTTGTGCTTCAAAGTATATGCTTAGAAGATCCTCTCCCGCACCATGACTACACCTACAAAAACCCCACCACCACCACCCCAATAAATCTCCCTTCAATCCTCTCCGTGGCTGTATCTCTCCAATATTTCGGTTTTCTGCTGGAATCCTTCCTAGAGTCCCTTTACATGGGTTTCAAGGCTGGTTGTTGCAGTGAGAGCGGCGATGGAAGCTGTGACAAGCAAAATGAAGAGGATTATCATTTTAAGTAAGGTCATGATGGTTTTTATACGGTCAGGGCAACTACTATCCTTTGGCAATGCATCATATCACTATGGCTTGACAAATTATTAAGCCATTCTTAACATTCTGTGTCATCTTTGCCTTTATTCTACCTTCAGCTTATTTCGTCTATTAGAAAAGGAACAAGGAATTCAGTTTCCACGTGCCTTCTTTTATTTCATCATTATTCTGTCTAGGGTTTGTATCGTGCTGTTGTTCCCGAATCAATAAATAGCTTATTTGTTAAACATCCTGTGAATGGGAACCCTTTTCTATTATTTTCCAATATTTGTTGTGTCATCTTCGTTTTTTCCTGCAAAACTGGCAACATACATGCAAGAAAGAGCAGTAATTTTGACAACCCATCCATGGATTGCTTTCCCAATAGCTATCTCAACTCGAAAGGATATTGGTGCAATGCGGCCAATAGACTGAAATACCAGCGGGGCATTCTTGACGTGATTTCCGCGGAAAAGTTCTTTTTTTTTTCATCTATAAATTATGGCTAAAGCCCAAAGGAAATATAATTTCAATCAAGTCATAATATCAAAATTAATACAAACCCTTTGGAGAGTCGTTAATAATTGTATTCTTCCTAGAAAATGAATATTTAAAAAGATAAAAATTAGCGAGCCAATTAGCAGCATTAGCCTTCCTATAAATATATTACACTTGAACTTTCAATCTTTACCTAGAACTTCTCAAGCTCTGCTAATCAAGGTAAAATCAGCATCAATTTTCATAACCTATTTCATGATAAGACCCATCACTGTTAATTACTATCAAAAATTAAATTCCAAAATAATCTTGGGAAAGCCCCATATAATTACAGCCCAGAACGAACTGAAAGATTTCCGCGGACGAGTGTTTCCACCAGTGATTAATGGAACAAAAAAAACATCGACGTTATATCCATCTATTCGAACCTCCCATTAAAGTGACATCTCCTAGTGTAAGCAAAAAGAATAAAACTCGCTTTGATTGGTGCTCATAAAAAGGTTTCAGGGATACCATCTATCCGGTCAAGTCACTTTAATTAATCGTAATTAAGATGGGCAACCCTACTCTCAGTGAGGTGATTTTGTTACCTCGAGTGGATTAATAGCGCCAGGCAGACCTTAGGTCTCATGTTCCACAACATTCCTCTCTACAATCTTCCCGAACTTATAGGTTTCACCATGTCCTGGTGTTGTTCAGAAATGGTAATCCAAAGGGCTACTTGTCTCTGACGAAAGTAGTGTACAGTATTCCGGCAATACGTTCAAGCCTTCCACAACTGACAAAGGCCAAGAATGTTGATGAACTACAAGTTCGCATGTAAAAGTGCTTCCCTGAATGAACAGCGCGCTACCACTATGGCAAGAAGGTGGATGTGCAATCGACTCTTGAATTATACAAACCAGAGCCCTTAAAGCCAAACATCTGCATGCTGATTCAAGGATCAAATTTTCAACAAGTCCAACTACAATATTTTAAATGACGAGCATAAGCTGCTTTCGGATAAGAAGCGAGCTACAAAAAGCATTGGTGACTTTAATTTATGTAAACAAGAACAGCCTTCGGAAAAAGCATAAAAACAAATAAAGCATGAAACAAAATCCTATTGTAAACAAGTTTTCAAATACATCCAAAAAGTTCTCATAATGGATTGCGCTCTCAGACCAAAATAAACCCCCAGTTTAGTAGAAGAAACCAAGCACTTTGCCACCAACATTCTTCCTTCTAGCCTCCTCATGGTCCATAATGCCAGCAGAAGTTGTGAGTACGATATATCCAAACTGCAATAACCAGCCATTAATGTAATGTACAAGTCAGGAATGAAAAGCCATAAACAGTGCCAAGACCAGAAACAAAATGATGATCGTTGAGTAATTCAATGATAAATCCACTGCAAATTCACAGAAACAAATGTTATCACATTACACATGCACACACAAATGAATATTGGAATAAACTTAATCAGGATTTCAATGGGATTTAACATTCACAAAAGCATTCAATTGCATGATCCTGAAGCATCCCACTTGCAGACTTATAATAGCATAATATTTGCACTTGAAACTGATATTAGGAATTGAAATTGATGTGAATTCATATACTTCATGAACTGACCTGTCTTGAGGGGAGCAACCTAGCAGTCCAGGTTTCCATCTCCTTAACACCAACATCAAAACGAGGACTGATAACCCCACATTTGTTCAACCTTCCATTTAGTTCAACCACAATTTTACCAGACCTGTGATCATCAACAAACTCGAACTCACCAATGTAACCTACAGAACAGAACCCAATAAGAATTGCACTTTATTTACAAATTAAAAACAAACCAATAACCAGATAGGATGCGAATAAAAAATAGATCGGTACCGTGCTTCTGCATCACCATCAGAAACTTGATGATTACTTTTGAGGATGGCCTGATCATAACTTGGCGCTTCCCACGTTTCTCTGCATTGTACATGCTCTTCAGAGCATCATTCAAAACACTAACTCGCACCATTGTTGCTGCCGCTATACCAATTTTAACAAGAGCAGAGTCAATGACTACCAAGAGTTTTTGAAGTGCACATCAAATGTGAGTCACGTTTACTAGAAGGCTGAGGATTTAGAACAAGGTAACTAGCAGAATTATAGCTTTGCAAGACGTGCAATTCTAGACCCAAACCTCAAATCTACATATTCGCAAACTTTTAACAAATAAACCAACAAACTAAAAAAGAAACATAAACTTGGCAGGTATAATCGATCACAAAAGGCCAAGAAAAAAATATAAGAAAATCAAATTTAAACAGACCATCGAATGCTCATTCGTTTTAGTCTTAGATGACAAATAAGCGGTTGAGGAAATCACGAAATCAAGCTCCAATATTTGCCTTCTCATTTTCTATTCTAACAAACTAAACAGAGCTGGTGAGATCATGTGAAGCATCTTAAAAAAAAAATACGCACACAGAAGCAAAGCTCTATACTCTGTTGAGTTAGGATGATAGAAAGAAATAAAAAAACAATCGGCGAACTCATATTGCGAAGATCACAGCTAAGAAGCGAGCAATGGAAACCCTAAAATTATACAAGACGCACCTTGAAGAGATGCAGAAAGCGATCTGCGGAGCCGCCTCCAAGTCGAAACAGCCAAGAGCTTGGGTTTGAGAGACATGAGACGTGAAATGTTGGTCTATATATGTGGTTGGGTGCAACAAACTTGATTTACTAGAATGCCCTCACACTAGGGTTAACTTAGGGTTGAGCCGGGCTTTGCATTGTCGTTCGTGGATCTAGAAATATTGGGTCCAGCTAAATATAGCCTCTCGCTGTGAGTGGATCTTATATTGGACTTATTAGTGAGGCCCATTACTCAATATAGCCTATCGGCTTGGAGGGTGCTTGAAACAGCTTTTAACCGAGTTTTCAAGAATTTTGCTTTAAGTTAATTTTTTTTATAATTTTTTAAAATTGTTTTAATATAATATATTTCTAAGTAAAATATACTTTTGAATAGTAACCTTATGCAAAACAACCTTTAATAAACTGACGCAATGTAGATATCTTTTTTTCTCAAAGATCCTGTTTGTTTGATGGCATGTAAGAGTAAAAAACTCTAGAAAAATCGCCAGGCCTGCTGTGTCTTGTACCGAGTCTCGACCATTTAATAAAAATCTGTTCTAGAATAATGACATGAGCAGATGTCTGTGTTGTATACTCTATCTTTTTTATTTTAAATGTTGATAACAGCTGAGTTATGATTTATTGACTAATATTTTTATATCAAATTTACATCTTCCTGTATTTAAATTAATCCAATTAAGAACAAAAGATTCTTTGAGAATTCATTTCTTCTGGAGACTAGTCTGATGGTTGCCCCAAAACGGCCCCTTTGGATTAAAAAAAAAAAAAGCAGCTCTCCTTTCTGTAAAGCGATGTCGTCGAATCTGACAAACTTGAAAAATGAATAAAGGAGAAGGAAATAAAAACACCAAAACAATATCGTAATTAAGTATATGTTTCGATTTCATCAACAGTTCGGTAATCAGCATGGAGCAATAGATTCTCCAGCATTATAATAATCTTGATGTTAATCACTACAAACCAAGTCTGCAGACTCATTAGCCAACTCCTATCGATGTACACGCACTTAATCGATCCCCTCGATATTGTGTATTCTTCCCAAATTGTAATTTGGATCGTATATAGTTTCATCGGCGTAGAACAGTCTTGATCTTATCTTGGCGTGGGCTTGTCATCCATTGAGAGATGTATACTATGAAAACGTCAACTAATTTCGAAGCACGCAAAGACAAGCTCTAATGACCCTTTTGGTTTTCAAAATTCGTCAACCATATTGAATCATATATTATATAGACTGCTTACACATTTTAAATTATATCTCGGACAGGAAAACAGCCGCTCCTAGCTAATTCGGATTCCTTTCCATTGATACCTCCAAAAACTTGATGCTCCCTTCCTAAGCACAGCCATGCATAATACTTTGCATGCTCGGCGGCCGCACTCCATTGGATCAATTGAAATTTCAGTAATTACACATACAGGTAATCTTTCACGCATTGGTTCATTATCCATGCTATGTTTAAAAAAGAACCGAGACAGGATGACATCTACTCATTCATTGCTCGAAACAATGGAAGCCATCCTGTCGCATTTTTTTCATGATCAAGTCGGTAGATGCACATGTTAAAGAAGAATCGTTAAAAAAAAACACGACGAGGGGGAGATCAATTTAGAGGCAACTTGAGAATCCAAAATTATCGAATGAATTCCGCATGTCATCACAATCACAATTCAGAATTTGCTTTGAGGATTGATGTTAGGGAAACAGATGACAGGCTGACCCTACGATATTAAAATATCCATCAGATTGGGGGACTGCACAAGTATTGCATGGGAGTTTGGGATCACTGCAACCCGAGCTTGTGTTCTAGATTGATAGAAACAACTTGATGTTGACAACGAGTGCACAGGCATAATTACACTTGTTAATCGCTGGAGAACTCTGGGTGATAGGATCATCGCACCATATATACTTGTGCGGAGACAGAGAAATGTAATTATCGAGAAAACTTAAGTCAACTTATAT
>Ga0307515_10007655_pt1 | contig 21298 bp, 12 predicted proteins | sample 17_EM_MG_FD_194513 | JGI IMG/M metagenome (GOLD analysis project Ga0307515, IMG submission 194513) | Populus trichocarpa ectomycorrhiza microbial communities from riparian zone in the Pacific Northwest, United States - 17_EM | ecosystem: Host-associated > Plants > Roots > Unclassified | place...
CAAGAGAAGAACATGCTTTATTTCCCAATAATCCAAAATTAATCAAAGTACGAAGTACATCAGAGTTTGGGTGGCCTAGACGTCTATGCCATATCTTTTTTTCAGAACCAACAACATTACATGCAAAGGAAAATAAAGGGAAACTAGGAATAATAGTGGAAGGAGAAATGTAAAGAGGAAAGAGTCGGCCCACTTTAGGCCCCTTTGCGATCATTTTCCCTGACACTTGATCCTGCACAACACAACCAGAACGAGAGAAATGGACATCACAATCATTGTCAACTAATTGACCAACCAAAATAAGATTTGTAGAGAGGTTAGGAGACACAAAAACATCGGTTAAAGAAGAGGAAAGATCACCAACAGCACTGATAGGCAGAGAGTTGCCATCGGCAGTGTTAATTTTTAAACTGCCCTCATAATTTCTAACATTGAAAAGAGGAACAGTATTGGTCATATGGTTAGAGGCCCCAGAGTCAAGATACCATGGCTTAGAAGAAAATTTATGATTACCTGAGAGCCCAAAAGCAGAAAAAGCAGAAAGGATCATCTGGTGTACCATTTCAGGAGTGAGTGTATTCGGGTTCGCTAAAGCTATAGGAGCAGGAATAGGAACAATTGGCGAGGCAACATGCAATGCAGTAGAACTAGAGGCACTAGTGGAGGTATGATAAACAGTTCCTTGCTTCCGTTCAGGTCGAATGGGACAAGCAGAGATGATATAACCTTGTTTCTTGCAGTAGTTACAGAACTTCTTAGGACAATCCCGAGCAATATGACCAAAAGCTTTACAACTAAAGCACTGGACAACACGCATGTCTCTACCCTTATTCCTCCCCTGTGCTGCATAAGCCACAGAAACAGGTGCATTAACATTAGCCTGATGTTCCATGGCAGTCTGAGTGACAATACGCTGTTCCTCACGAAGGAGTTCACTCAAACAGGTATCCAGAGATGGTACAGGGTGACGATTCATCAGATTAGAACGTGCAGTTTCAAAATTAGAACGAAGCTTCATCAAGAATTGATCTCTCTTGCTTGTGTCATGCATTGCTTGAACAACAGATAGAGCTGCAACGGGAACATTAACATAAACAATGTCTGAATAATCAGCCCAAAGATTTTGAAAACCAGAAAAATATTCCTCAATGGAGAGACTTCCCTGTGTAAAATTAGCCATCTCATACTCTAATTGAAAACGCCGAGCCGTGTTGTCTTGATTGTAAACTTGATTAAGATAATTCCACATAGTGGCGGCAGTTGTATAAGGCCTCAGGTTGAGAATAAGGTGAGGCTCAACTGAACTAAGAATCTAAGTCATAACCCAAGCATCCTTGATTTCCCATTTAGACAAAGCCTTAACCTCTTGAGGTGCAGGAGTACTCCCATCAATATGACCCCACAATTCTTTGCCTTTAACAAATAATTTAAATTGAAACTTCCAAGCAGAATAGTTTTTACCAGTAAACCAAATATGAAACGAGTCAACTTTATCGTATGACATGATGATGCAGTGGAGGAAAATAATCACACGCGAGAATAACAACAAAGGTGCCAAAAGGAAGTAACTCACCAGAATGCTGAACAGATGGCGCTAAAAAGTGATTCCCAAACCAGAAAAAATATGAGCTGAAACAACCCAACTGAACCAGAGAAAAAAATGCAGAAATCCAAAAACCACTGAAACAAGAATAGAACCCAAAAACAGAATGGAAGTTGATGAAATCCTGGTTGCTGAACTGAAAAGCAAGGTCTCCAAAAATTGACTAAGACAGTACCGAGAATAGAGAACCCACAAGAAAGCTCTCCTGAGAAGGAGAAAAAAAAATCGTGAAGGACAGATAATCTAGTAACCTGCTCTTGATACCATGTCAAGATACTTAGAAAACCTAGAGAAAACGGAAACAGAGAACTTTGTTTTGGAATCAGTATCCTGAGTTCCACTTTTCTTGTATATATATATATTTCATCTGTACACACGGAAGTATGTGTTATAAATGGAATCCAACTCATTCCTAATATTTAGCCTAAAGATAAATATCAACAGAGTCCTAAAGTTATATACAATAACATGGGCAAAACGAGAATCATGCATTCATCTAAGGGAAAAAACCAAGCAGAATTCAAAGTTAAAATGACTAAACTGATTTACCTTAGGGTGATTTCACCATCAATCTATGAAATGCAGCTAATAAGTTCCCTTGCAATTTTGGTGAAGGTTTGAACAAGAATAGCCCAATAAAATCGATGTTTTATAGCATTTACCCCCTTTGATATGTCGATCAAACGGTCCAGACAGAATACTTGCAATGCTGATGATCTTTTTGTGATTTCAAAAGTAGCTGGAGAATCAAGCACTCAGTAAACTATTAACCCTCGAGAAGAATATGGTCAAGCCCTTAACCATATCAAAAGGAAGAAAATAAAAATCAGAAAGGAGATAAATCCAGAGATATTGACAGACTTAGAAGTCAAGAAAATATATCGCTTGTTTTCATGTCTTCTATTGACATGGCCTAATTATTATTAAAGAAAAAAACTAAATGAGGCAGCTGTTGGTCGTAGAAAACACACTGTTTACACGCTAATAAACAATACTAATATTTTTTTTTGTTAAGTCATACTTTCTAAATAGTTGATTTTTTTATCTTTTTAATTTTTTAAAATTCAATTTTGATATAATTTTTTTCAGTTTTTAGTTTAAAAGGGGGGGGGGAGAGAGTCATTGAATTCTGATAATCAAGAGAGAAAATTTAAGTCAACAGTAATTCCTACAATCGAAATAATTGATTTTTGTGTCAATAGATTCTATCTAGTGAGAGGAGTTTCATTGAGATATTCATAACGTTCTCATCGCCTAAGATTGTAGATACGAGCTTGAGAATTGTTTTTTATTTACATTGAGTTTAGGATTATTTGAGGCATTGATAGATTTATCAACATCTTTATGGTATTTAGAAAAACAAATGGGTTGAAAATCAAAGTTTTGGACATAAAACACCATTGCCTTGATTTTTAGCAACCCTACGGTAGCCTAATTCTAAGGTTGCAGGATACGCGTTACTTACTCTTTTTTAAAAATAAAATAAAGGGTAGACAACATATCATTTGTCTTTTAATATAAAAAAATTATGAGGCCTAGTGCGTAGGCTAGGCCTTTTTTTAATAAGTCAGGTTTACAGATCCAACATCGTAGTATTTTTATAAAAAAATAATTTGATTTTTTTTACAAAATATATTGGCCTACACACTTGGGTTGATACAATTTAGACTTGGATTTTTCATTTTAAACATTCAGTTATGTGTTTGAGCTTAGATGGGAGGCCATTCAGCCAATATTGTTTCTTGCCTTGGTTTTCCAATTGAAATACAATTAGCCATGTGAGGGTTTTAGCATGGAGTGAGTTTGGTCAGCCTTGGGTTGTGTATGATGAGGGGTTCGGTCCAAAACCATTAATGTTGCACTTAGCAAGATTTGAGCAGCTTACGAATGTGTCTGAATTGGGTAGTAAAGTAAGCTTTTTGAGAGCTTGTATCAACTCTAATTTTTGTTATGTTAATGTGTATAAGTTTGGGTTACATGGAGTCTAAAGTTGGATTGGATTAATTATGGTGTTGGGATCCTTTATCTATAAGGATTTATCAAATATCCTAGCTAAACTAGGATGCATGAATGACGTCTATTTAGTTATTTATAAGAGGAAGTTTTTGAATATTAAAAGGGGAAACAAAAAGTCGGCAAAGGTTGACTTGAAGAGGAAATATTGTTTTTCCATGTTAGGCAAGGATTCCATGCCTAACATGGAAACAGAGAGGCAACAACATATGAGAATTATTTTCCATCATATTTTGTCCTTTAAATGCAAGGAATTATTCCTTAACATGGATTATAAGAGGCAGCTAGAATTGCAGAACTATCCTTATTAATTTCTTTCCTTTCTTTTGCAAGATTTTCTTATTAAAAAATAAGGTTATAAGAGGCTATTTAAATGAGACATTTCAGCCACTTTTCTTCTTATTTTTGAGAGTATACTGTCAGCTAAACAAGGAAAGAAACTTCAGCATTCAAGATAACATCTTTCAAGCAAGGAAATAGGATTAATAGACGACACAAAGGGACACCTTTTCTTCTACAAGTTTCACATTCAACTATAAAAGATCCAATACAAGGCAATATAATTTTAGGGTTGTTGCTATAACTTGTATTAATCTGAATATTTCTTAAGATTTATTTATTATTTTAATTAATATTTAGGATAATTATATTTTAGTTTCAGAGCTTTTTATTTTTGTTGGGTATGTTTTGGTCCAAAATAATGCCTAGGCTTGTTTTAGGCATTAGACTTGTGTTTAGTTAAGTTTTAGTTAATGCTCATTGATTTGCAATCTAATATGAGACCATTAGGGTTATTATTCTAGGACTATATCATGTCTTGTTTTGATGCAAATTTGGGCAGCCTTTTGATATTAATGAAATTTAGTTTTTCTTGAGCGAACTTCTTCTTCTTTACTGGGACAAAGTGTAAATCAGATTTATTATGGTATAACTGACCTTATAGCATCATTTGCAATCATCCAATACCTCTGGTTTTTAGTTACAGGTTAACCTTCGGTCAAGGTTTAACCAAACCTGATTAGTTAAGTTTCTTGGGGAAGTTATCATATTTATTGTGGGTTGTGTGACCATGAGGTTTGTGTTAGTTGGTATCAAAACTAGACTATATAATCAGATTATATCTTTCTTGTTGTTATCTATTTATTTCCACGATAATTTTTTTGTCTTCTTTATTCTTTGTTTTGGTTAGAATCGATTAAGTTAGTTTTGATCAGTTTTCTTTTCCTTCTTGTGTTTGTCCTTGTTTATATGTTTTAATTGTGTTTATTCTTAGAGTAAAAAAAAAGTTACACATTATAAAATGTTATTTTGGGTCTAAAATGATCTGTTACGTTCGTCAATTGAAAGACCTTATAATTTCATGTTAGTACCATTAAAAATCAATGTATTCAGTTTTTTTGGGTTGGTTACTATGTCAAAAACACCTTTGTTTGCTTTCTATCAAATTTGATCCAGAAGGTCAGATTGCAAATCAGATCTAAATTAATATTTTTCTTATTATAAACTTTATTCTTGTCGTGTCTCTGCCCCTTCTTGACATTATCTTTACAAATGTCATCAATACAGACTTTTTGGCATTAAAATTACTTGTAATTAAAGGCTTTGAATGAAACATGAGAGAAGTGTATGAGGGAGTGAGTGAGGATACATAGTTTTTTTTTTACCATTAATGAATTTTACAGATTTGCGATGGCTAAAGAAAATGGTGAAACACTACCAACTACAAAGACAAACAACCTCAAACTTCAGATTCAAAGGCTAACACAAATGCTATAGAGGTTTAAAATGGTAATTAGTAATGTTCATGTGAGGTTGGATAGAGTGTGAAGACATAGTAATAAGAATGATGAATAAAAAAATAGGGCTAATCGAAGAGGTAACTTTGACAGAAGACCTAAACGACATGTAAACCATAACTTGGATGACTTTGATGATGAAGTGATGATGATGACTTTGAGGATGAGGCCATAAGACATACGAAAGGTTTTTGACAACCTATAAACCAATGAGATGATGAGTTTAGGCATGGAGGCCAATTCAGCCATAGGGGATTTCCAAAACTATTGGCATCATGATGAAGTTGATGGTGATTTGGACTTTATCAAACTTAAAATTCCTAATTTCAAGGTAAAAACAATCCCAAGACTTATTTGGAGTAGGAGAAAAATGTAGATTAGATCTTTTGTTTTCATAATTATTCTAAGCAAAAAAATGTGAAATTTATGGCAAGTGAATTTGTTGATTATACAATTATATGGTGGGATCAAATTGTGACTTTCAAAAAAGGAATGGGGAGAGACTTATTGCTAAATGGGATAATATGAAGTATTTGATGTGAAAGCATTTTGTGTCTAATCACTACTGTAGGAAGTTGTATCAGAAACTACAAGGTTTAAGTTAGGGTACTAAGAGTATTCATGACTATCATAAAGAGATGAAGGTCGTGATGATTTGAGCTAAGGTAGTGGAGGAATGGGAGACCACTATGATTAAGTTTTTAAATGGGTTGAATTGTGAGATCGTCCATATTAGAGAGCTATAACATTAAGTATAGTTGGAGGACATGATATATATGACCACTAAAGTGGAGAGACAACTTAAGAGGAAGGGGCGTCACAACCACTATTCAATTTGGCCACTTATTTTCCTTATTGATGACCTAATTTAAGGAGAGAGAAAGGTTTGATGGATAAAGTATGTAAAATGATAATTGATAGTGGTAGTGAGACGAATATAACTAGTATGGATTTGGTGGATAAATTGAACTTGCATACCACTAAACATCATGTTCCTTATAATTGCAATGATTGAATGATTGTGGTGAGATAAAGGTGTTTAAACAAGTTCTTTTATCTTTTTCCATTTAAAAGTACTATGATGAAATATTATGTGATTTAGTTCTTATGCATGCTAATCACATATTATTAAGTAAACCTTGACATTATGATAGAAAAACTATGTATGATGGATTTAATAATATATATTCATTTGAGAAGGATGAGAAGTTTGTGGTTGTAGTTTTTTTATGTTCCAAGCAGGTTCACGAGGACCAATTGAAACTTAAAAGGGATAAAAGGGTTGAAAATAAAAATTTGTATGCAAGGGAAATGGTTATTCATAATATCTTCCTTGTTGACAAAGTTTTACAAGCTTTTGATGATGAAACATTGTTTCTTTGATTTTTTTAAAAAAATTACCTTATATTTTTAATATCCTAAAGTAGTTTTTTTTTAACATATATAATCACCTTACATTTTTTCTTTGAAACTCTTTTTAAAAAAAATTAATCATGTTATTTTTATTAATATCCTAAACTATTTTAGGATCAATAATACAAAATGTTCTGGATTAAAAACTTGTTTTATTTTAGAAAAATCATTTTTCTAAACATTATATAATTAAGCATTTTAAATTAAATCTTATTCCTATTAGGATATTACCAAACTCAAATATTTATGAGTTAAATACTTTAATTCAATATTAATCCAATTAGGAAAAATAATTCTATAATTAATTTAATTTAGAATTTTAATTTTAATATAAAATCATAATTTTAGCCCTAAATTTACCTATATGTAATTAGATATAAGTTACAGGGGTAGTGTTGTAATTATATCCTAAAAAACCCTAAACAAAGCTTAAAGGCAGAATTGTAATTCCGCCCCTATTTTTTTCTCCTTGCTTTTTCAGCTGCTGCTACGGGCATAGGCTGCCCACGCTAGTGACAACCTTCAGGAGCAATGTTGGCGCTGTACTTGGTGGCAGCACAAGGCAACAGCCTTTGAGTTGCACTAGCTAACATTATGCGTAATAACATCTGGTGCTGCTATGTTTGTTGCCAGCATGCCAACAATGCCGCTAATGGCTATTGCAACCATCTAAACTAATTTTTTTTAGTTTTCAACCAAATTTGGTCGGAGCAGTAGCCATTTGTTTTTGAAAAATGATGAGAGAAAAGGCCTTTTTGGGAAAATAATTTTGCACAAAAATTTAATTCGCAATTAACGCCAATAATAATAATAATAATAATTAAAACATGCAATCAACAACTTTAATTGTCTAACGATTGCTTCGCTACCACAATTGAGTTTTCCAAAACATATATACGCAATGAGAATAATAAATTAAATTTTTTTTTTAGAGTTCTAAGATCATGTTAGATAAATCTAGAGGATTTTAGGGTTTATACGAAGATTACTTGAAGATCAGATGTTCTTATTGACTTTGAATAATTGCTTCAATACTAGGTTGTCGCAAACCACAAGTCATCCAAGTTTCCAACCTCTAATGGTAATCTACAAGATTCAGAAGTGAGAAATCTCCAAAACTCTTTTAGAAGAAAGTGATCGCTATACCTTTGAGTGCTAACTCTTTTCTTTTGTGTTTTTTCAGATGTTTTGTAACTTACATAGTTTTTGTTCGTTGTACTACTTAGAAAATAAGTGACATAACATTATATTTATAAGAAAATTTAAAAACCCTATAAATAGCAAAATATCAATTTTCCCCTTAATAATATCACATATATTATTTTAGGACAATTTAAAAAATTTATTCAATCCAAGTCCCTACTTGAGTTTTCTATGTCTAAAACTGTAATTCTCTATATAAATTACACTCTAATCCTATATTTAAAACTTATTTACAATAAAATCACACATGGTTAATCATTCTTTTTTTATTTCTAACCAGTGGTTCTTATGTATATGAGTCATTAGATTTTTTAATAAGTTGACCCAACTATAAATCACAATCCTAAATAAAATTAAATTAAATTAATTTAACAAATTAATTTATTATCAATTGTTGCAACAATTGATTGATTTATATTTGAAGATTAAGTACAATGTCTAACAACTTGTCATGATCCCTTAAATATTAGGAAAGTTATAAGTGGTTTAACTTAACCTTTCAATAACTAATTTCTTAGTGTAATTATTGTTTCTTCATCAATAATATTCTAATTTAGATATTATAGCATGTAATGTGTATATTATGTCAAATAATATTTTTTCTAAACTCCATAGTCATTGATTATTTGAACAAGATTTGAAACTCTTTTCAAATCTCATTCCACCTTATGCAATGATTTACAATCAATACTATTTGAGAACAAATGAAATATTTTTTCTAATCCACCTAGGGTGTTGAATAATCTCTTGATTATTCAAATACCTTTATATAGTTTATGTTATATTCAATATCTGTCCATTTGTTACTCTTGATTAGGATAACGTGTAACAAGATCAAAACATAACACTCCTTATATAAAGATAATTTAATGATCTCAAGTCTAAAAATCACTTTCACAGTCGTCACGTGAGCCTTTCCATAAACACAAATGACCTCTCCATATGGAATTCTCATGGGAGTCAGTTTAGTGTACATGTCATTTGACACCTATATATTAGTTCTAGATATTCCTCATACCTTAAGTTATGAGAACAATTTCTTTATTTCATATAGAAAATAACAAAATATATATCAGTATCAACAACTTTAATTAATATTCAGTTTTAATATAACATTGACCATGAATATTTTAGGAATAATGTTTTGATGCAATAAGAATCTCATAATTATAATTTTATAATTTTATTTGCAAATTATTTTTTTTCATATAAATTTATCGTTACTCTAGATTCATTAATAAAATATTAAATTTATTAATCAAATATATATGATGAATATTAAAAATAAATAAACTTTTAATAAATTAAATATATTTATATGAACATAATTACTATATAAATTAATATTTTAAAGATTGCAAGGATTACCTTTGGTTTTGTCACATATAATGTTCATGAGCATATTCGAATAACATATGATTTAATAACTATACAAGATTAATAAATTGAGATTAAGAAAATCCAATCCAACCCTACGCTACCTAAAAAAACAACTCACATGGACTTTCTAACAACTAAAACATGATAAAATCAATTTTGTTTGATGATTTAATTTGGAGAGTGTTAAATCAACATGTCCACCGGTGCTAAAAAAAAGTCATCAGAAATAACAATCGGAGGAATCTCTAGACTTGGTTGGATTGTTATGGCTAGAAAAAGACATGAGAGAACTCGTCAGAATTGTTTCTGGAATATAGCTGGAACCCTCTTTTTCTGGATTTATCTCACATTAATAACTCGACTCCAACCACTAGTTTTAAACAAATAATAATCATTTAGGTGGTGGTCCAGTGGTAAAAGTTTGGGACCAAGAGATTTGCTCTCTCTGTGGTTTCAGGTTCGAGCCCTGTGATTGCTCATATGATGGTCACTGGAGGCTTATATGGTCGTTAACTTTAGGGCCCGTGAGATTAGTCGAGGTGCGCGCAAGCTGGCCCGGACACCCACGTTAAACTAAAAAAAAAAAGTATTTTACGAATTAATAATCTAATATCCCAGACTTTTATTAAATAAAAAAAAATCTATCAGGACAAAAATACAATAAACATAAGATATAGAAGGGGAATGAATGCTTTTTTTTCCTTCTATTTTTTCATCTGTGAATTTTCAATGAATCCGCTTCATTCATCAACTCTATACAATCTAATATTTCTATCGAGCATAAGTTATATGAAATTTCTATTCCTCAAGCAGGGCATTCAATAGAAACTGGCGTCTGAAAAGAACGATACTCACGCACTTCGCTCCGCCTTCAGTCTTAATGGGCGCAGCGCAGGGGCACTGGACTCTGAGGTGACGAAAGAGGGGAGAACGTCGTTCCTTGACAAGTCGTTTGGAAAATGCATCATCAGTATGGGTCTTGACATTTGACAAGGGCAAACCGCAAACGTGTAAGGGTCAAGAAATATTTTTTAAAAAATGAAGGGTAACTTGAAATTACCATAACATGTCCTTAGAATCCCAAACTGAGATGGAAACCAGAAAAGTGAAAAGGGTAGTATAGGTAATAAACAATCGAAGGAAACCAAACTACATTCGTTTTTGTTCTTATATTATTACCCCCCCCCTCTCTCTCAATCAGTGTTTCCTTATCTTTTTCCTCAATTAATCAAATTATTTTACGCTACGAACTCTATTTTATCCAAAAACACGACAAGGCTGCAGTCTTTCCGTCTAATTTAATCGTACGGTCGCCGGAGACCCTAAAATCGGGGAGCTCCGAATTCATGGTGATAGCGGGTCCACCAGGTCCTTTTGCTTAATTTTTGTTTTTCAATTAGCTTGTATGTTTTGATTTTAATGGATTGTTATGGGTTATCACTGCAGAGTATATGGGGAAAAGGAGGTGGTTTATTTTGGCGATTTTTGTATGTCTGCTTGCTTTCTCTTGTGGAAGAGGTAATTTTATGAATTAATACATTTATTTATTGCTCTCTTGTTTCTGTCAAGGGTAATTGCACAAGATTTTAGGTCAAGATTGTGTGATCAATTCAATTTTTTTTAAGATTTTTGGGCATGGAATATATATTAGTTGATATATTTTTTTTCTACTTGTTATTATGCAAATATACGAAAAGATTGAGGTTTGTTGGAGTAGAAATTGTAAGGGGTTTTATTATTTGCTGCAGAACTTATGGCCGAGCATAAGCACGCAGATAATCATCTAACCGCTTACAATCACTCTCTTGCAACAATATTGGTTGAGTATGCCTCTGCGGTAATAACACAAAACTCAAGACCAGTATGAACCGGAACGGGGTTCTTAAAGATTTATATGATTTGGTGACTAAAACAAGCTTTGTGGCTGCAGGTATATATGTCAGATTTGACACAACTTTTTACTTGGACATGCCCGAGGTGTTCTGGTTTGACTGCGGTACTCTTATTAGTTGTAACATTTTCAATTTCAATCAGGTTTTCATTCTTTCAAAATTGGACTGATAAATCTTTGTGTGGAAACAGGGATTTGACATTATAGAGCTGCTTGTTGATGTTGAGCACTGCTTACAGGTGTGCATTTATTATGACTTGCATATATTGATTTAAGAGAATGAATCCTGATATCCTTTACTTTATTCTGATATTATAACTCATAGGTTTGTTTTTTGTGGTGCTCTTTTGTCAAAAATTCTGATGCTATGATGACTGGATATAGTCATTTGTTGGAGTTGCAAAGGATCTTAATGCTATAGTCATCGCCTTCAGAGGAACTCAGGAACACAGGTTTGTCATATGCGTATATTATGTTGGTTCAATTATGCTTACCTTGTCAATGAAACCCGATTCTTAAATTAACTGTTATAGGGGGTTGCTCGCAATTTCTGCTAGCCAGCTGTGTAGTCAACTGAGCTATGCAGACTCTCCAGAGGATATAAAACACAAATGTTAGATGGTGAAAATATCAAAATATTATTCTTATGTTGCGTAATGAACATTCGAAACAGTAATGCATGGCATGCTCACAACGGAACAAAATCACACACTTTTATGTCAATATCAGCAGTCCTATACATGCAAAAAATTTTGTAGTATCCAGAAAATTGATTGGTTAATGTTGTATTGAGTTCTTTGCACATGGAAAGTTTTGGTAGTTGATGCAAATCAGAGGGTAAGAACCCTTGAACTCACGCAAGAAAGAACATGATGCGAATTCCGTGGATATAAAAATCCAGAAACCCATAACGAAGTAGATGAAAAACCCGGAAAACCAAAAATCAAGTTTGGATACAAAACCTTGAGCCAAAAATAACTTTGTACCTAAGAACCAAAAGTATTATAAAAAATTGAACTTGGACCCGTTGAATATAACGAATCGAAAACTCGAAGTATGCGAAGACGTCACAATGTTAGTTATACCTTAATAAGTAATCCTTTCAAATAATGCTCAACGTGCTGACTTTTAATGTCCTTGAAAAACATGGAAAAGCTGCTGACTTTGAATCCTTCATCCACATGGAAACTTTGACTTGGAAAAGCTGCTAACTTAGAATCCTTCATCAACATGGAAACTTTGACAATTCCAAGTTGTCTTTGTTGAATATGTAAAAATTGTCGCCTAGATTGTCCAAAGATAAAAAGGAATCCTTGCCTTTTTGGAATTCTTAAATCAAAAGGAAAGATAATCATAAACCAATTAGAAAAATAATACAATTCTCGCATAATAGCTTTTGGTTTTTGTTGTAAGGCCCTTTTGAGCTCTGATTGCTATGAAATTTTAATCCTATAGAAAAGGTCTCTTGAATCTTCTGGTAAAATTTTAGTCTAATCTAATGGTTGGATCGAAAGTTATGTTTGTTAACTTAAAACTGTATATTAGAAAAAAAAATTAAGCTCAAAACCGCCTCTTTAATTTTCTTGGCTCTTGGCCTTGTAATTAGTCCAATTAATACCCCTAATGGATCTTTTCATGGTGCTTGTTGGTTCTCATCAGTAGTGTATTTAAATCAATGTGATTTGTGTGTATATATTTCATCGGCCAAATATTGATGAAAGGTGTAAAAGTGACAAGCATTGTTTTTGTAACTTAAGCTACATGCCACCATAAGAACCTCCATGCTGAATTTGATGTCTTATGTTTTGATTGTTTGGTCCTTGAGACAAGAATCCAACAAACAACTACAAGTCTTTGATGCTTGATTATCCTTGTTGCTTATGTGTGATGTGTGTTTGATTAGTATCGTGGTTCTTATTAGGGGCAAAATCTATTAAGTTCTTGATGCTCACAGATAGTGCAGAAAGAACTTGATGCGAATTTGATTCCATCTCTTTCTGAATTAGGTCTAAGTTGGTTAGGTCAGTTGTTGGAACTATTGTTGACTGCTTTTTAATGTGGTTTAATTGCATATTGACAGCATACAGAATTGGATTGAAGACTTGTACTGGAAACAACTTGATATAAATTACCCGGGCATGCCTGATGCAATGGTGTGAATTTCAAGTCTCTCTGAATTTGTTGATTGGGTTTATGCGGGAGTTCATAATTCATTCCTTTTTCCTTTTTTTTGGTTTCAGGTGCACCATGGGTTTTATTCTGCATATCACAATACAACAATTCGACCTGGAATTCTAAATGCAGTCGAAAGAGCAAAGAAGTATTATGGAGATCTTAATATCATCGTGACAGGGCATTCAATGGGAGGAGCCATGGCAGCATTTTGCGGACTTGATTTGGTGGTAATTATGAGTGACCATTTCTTGAAACAAGCACATATCACACACGAACAAATTTTCATAGGTGTTGAATTGTGGATTTTCTAGTCTGGCGCTGTAGCGCCCCTCACTTTATTATAGTATTTTAAAACACAACAAGGGGTGTTCAAAACCCGGTTAGGTTTGGTTTGGTTTGGGCCAAAAAATCCATCTAAACCGGGTTTTTTAATTTCTGAAAAAAATTACCTGGACCGAATCGAAAATCGATTCAAACCAAATCGGATCGGTTCGGTCTGCGTTGGTTTTTTTGCTTTAAAAACTAGAAAATCCAATACCATCAAAGCCTTCAAATTTCCCAACATTTCCCTAATCTGCCTGAACTGTTCCATTTGAATCTCCAAATAGAAGGAAAGGTAATTAACCAAAATGAAGCAACGGAAAAATATTTATACCTGTCAAGTTTCAAGATTCAACAAATAGCACTAAAAATCCAGGGTTTGCAACAAAAAATATCAATCAAATTAAGAACCCATTGGATCATGTCACACATAAAAGCAAATAAAGTATAATCATTTAGCCATCAAGCTTGGATATAGAGAGAAGGCCACGCTATGCAAGAAGGACAATACACTGTGAAGCTACTATGTTCAGTCTAGTAGAATATAGAATGCCTTCCATACATCGATCATGGTTTCTTGTACAGGCTGTAATGTAATGCCAAAAGTCCATGGCAGTGGGTCTACTGGTGCTTGCACTAGCACTAAAATTGAAGAAAAGAGGAGCCAGTGAAGGATTATTTAATGAAGAAGCTGAGGACTGGAGTAACTTAAGAGATTTTCTTCAAGTGAATCAGAGGGTGGAAGGAAGATAGGCTAATGGGGAAAGTGATAGGGTAGAACTAGAGATAGGGCAGGGGGAGGTGGAGGGAGGCTACAGTAGTGATTTAGGGTTAGGTGAAAACTTTCTATTTATACTTTATTTTTTGACAGTTAGTTCAATTTCGGTTGAACTTGTTTACTTGGTTTTAGTTTTTTGAAACCAAAACCGGACTGGATCAAATGCTTTTTCTTATTTTTAAATTGTTTTTTTCTCAGTTTGTTTTCTCGCTTCGGTATTCGGTTTTTTTTTTTTTGTTTTTCTCGATTGATTGATTTTTTTAAACACCCCTGCGAACAATCATTATGGTAAAAGAAGTGAATCTTTTTATTTTTATTTTTTTGAAACTGCCTTGTCTATATCCTACTTTAACAATTTTGACATAACTTATAACACCCATGGTACAATACACAAGCATATTAACCATGCAATGGATCTACCATTTAAAATAATGAATTTATCTAATTTAATAAAATTTCAGTAAAGTTTTCCTTGTACGGAGGTCTTATCTAAAAAATTTTGTCTCAAGTTAAAATCTGCAATACAATCCAAACTACATTTGGCTCATGCAACCAATACTCACAGAGAAATGACAATACAATCAGAAGTATTACGATGTCACCACATATTTACAGTTATCCATACATTAAGGTAGTCATTTATTTTAATATAGCGTGATATTATCTTAACTTAAAATATACTCAATCAGAATTTACATATCAGAATTCATTATTGAGATCTACTTAAATAATAATATAACAGGAAGCTATGGTGTAAGCTGTCTGGATTGAGACGGTTGACAAGAAGTACCAAAGTTGAATTATAGCCTGGAATATTATTAATGCATTTTATATCCTACATTTTGTGTGACTTTACTTCCATATTATTACTATTGTATTTTATTTGCAACGTTTGGCTGTTGATGCCTTTGAAATGGTATTGAACATGCATTTGTCTATCTCCAGGTTAATACTGAAGCCAAGAATGTTCAGGTTATGACATTTGGACAGCCTCGGGTTGGCAATGCAGCTTTTGCATCTTACTACAGTCAATTTGTGCCAAACACAATCCGAATCACAAATGACCATGATATTGTACCACATCTACCTCCATACTATCGTTATTTCCCTCAAAAGACATACCATCACTTCCCAAGAGAGGTAACATTTGCTTTCTCAGGTGAATGATTGATGGATTTAGTATTAAGCTTGCAATGCAATGGATATATAGTCAAGGCATGTGAATTTTCTGATAATTCCATTTTTAAAAAGTCTGCACAGCTATAAATCAATCCATTGATGTTGATACTTTGCTTGGACATGTTGGATCTTCTATTAAAATATGCACTTGTGCAATTTAGCCTTCTGATAATTCAGCCTTGTCCTTGAATCGTGAGATTTTGGATCTAGGCAATCTGTACCCAGTCAAGTCTCATCTAACTTTACAGCCGCACAGAAAAGTTCCTTGGGAATCATGCGCATGCACTAGGTTTCTTCAGCTTTTTAAAACAGTAATAACCTTTCTCTTAATTGCAGGTTTGGCTTCATAACATTGGAGTGGGAAGTCTGGTTTATGAAGTGGAGAAGGTCTGTGATGGTTCTGGTGAAGACCCAGACTGTAGCAGGTGACCTTCCCCGCGTAAATGATATTTGGGATATGTAGAAATTAATATATAGTTAACACAGTTTAAGAGAGACTCTTCTCCCAAAACGTTGCTACAAGCTCTTCAGCATTGAATTTTTTGTGCAGGTCGGTGGCAGGGAACAGTATTGCAGATCATTTAGTTTATTTTGGTGTTGAGCTGATGTGTGAGACATGGAGATCTTGTGGAATCGTGATGGATTCTCTTGCCAAAGAGTACGGAAAAATGGACGTCAAAGGAAATATTGTTTTTTCCAGAGATTCTTCTATTCTGAGAATGAAAACAGAGACAAACATTGGTGGAGATCGTATGTAGAATTCAGAATTTGGGTTCTCCTGCAAGGTGGCTGAGAGGCCACTTGTGAACTCTTCCCCAAGTAGGTTTTTCTTGATTTTATATTCCGAGCCCATCGTGTAGCTGATGACCACTGTCGAGGGGGGCGTTCTGTATATAGATTGATTTGTACATCTAAATCTTTTTTATTTATATTTTTTATAAGGGGAGTATATTAACAAAAAAAAAAAAACAACAAAAAAACAAACACTGCACAGCTTGGAAAGGGGGACACAACCCCACCTAACCTAAAGCAACAAAGAAGAAAGTATGGGCATATTCTGGAGAGAGGCTCTCTTAAACCTAAATAAGAAACAAATAAATAAAAAATGAAAATATTATCAGCAAATCCAAATATGAAGCAGTACAGAAAAGAATAACTTTAGAAACAATTAAATTGTTTTTATATTATTCAAGCTTTTGTATTTTATTTGGTAATACCTTTTTAAAAGGTAACGGAGAAATTTTTTTTTAATCCTTATCCAAAAAAAAAAAGAAGAAAAAAACTCTTTGAATTGCATGTTTTAGAAGATTCTAATATCTTGATTTTTAAATGAATTGAAAATCAATTTATTGAAGAATAATTGTCTAGCATCAATCTTTATATTTCTTGGTCAGGATTTGTTATCATTGTTGGGTGGGGGGTTTATTTCCAAAAATGTTGGCTCTCAGTTCAAGATAATTGTTATGTTATACATTTTATCCTTAAATTTGATTTTTAGCTTTTCCAGGTTTGTGTCATCGATTTTTGTTGTAAGTTACATAATCGCATGATCATGAGATTCACATCACCTAGACTTAGAAGATTGTTCCAATTATATATAGTTGAATCAAATCATGTATTGAGATCTTTTGATAAAATTTGAATAGAGTCTTTTAACTTGCTTTTTGGCACAATATCAAGTTTTGCATCTCCTCTATGAGTGGTGGATTTATTCCTTAACTCTGTTATGCGAATATCGTGATCACGCAACCTATAACAAGATTGATAATGAATCCCGAAAAGCTGAAACAAGTCTCGTAAGAATATGAAACAATGAAAACATGTACCCGACACCAACACTATTTGAATAAGAAACCCCACCCTATGAATACCAATTCATGAATAAGAAGTATAAGGAAGAACACCATAAAGTCAGTTATACTTTGATAAGTTCAATTGTTTGTTTAAACAAAGAGAAAAATGTTGCATTATGCAAAACACTAGTTTATTCAAAACATCATGATTGAAAACTAAAAAACCTAAGTACACTCTAATAACCCTATTTATAATAAATGAAAGACATCGTAAACAATTCTGAAAAAAATAATAATAAAAGTTCTAAATAAAATAGGAAAAAATATCTTAAATCAATTAGGAAATTAATATAAATCCCACACATGAGCTCCTGGATCTTATTGCAAGGCCTTCTCGATGTTGGATTGATCTAAACTTTTAACATGATATAAAATAGGACCTCTGGAAACGTCTGATAAAATTTTAGCTATATCCAACGGTTGAATAAAAAATTATGCTTGTTAGCGTAAAAATATACAATAGAAAAAATCAGCCTAAGAATCCTTGTAAAAAAAGATTTTTGAACATTGAAGGAATCCTTGCTACACTTGAAAACTATATTGATGCCCATTAAAGATCCTTGTAGAATTAGAAAAAGCCTTAAAATTAGCTTTGGAATATCCTTTCATTATTAGGAAAGGAATCCTCTTCAAATGCCTTATCTTAGGGGAAAAAAAAAAGAATCCTCTCCAAATAAAAAGTTCACAAGTCAAAAAGCAACAAATAACAAAATCATATTGCATCTATTAAATTCTGTCATCTTGCCTTGGTTAAATTTTAACTTGATGTAGAAAAATATGTCTGAAAACTCTTGGTTAAATTTCAGTTCAATCAAACGATTGGATTGAGAGTTATACTTGATAGTATAAAACTGGAGAACATGTACAGTTACACTAGAATCTGAATTTTATTATTCAACTCTTTCTTGGATTGTATCATTCCATCTCTCTAAAGTGGTGAGTTTGTTATTTATTTATGTATCTCTTTGGTTTTGTACCGTAGAGTGATGAGTAAAAATTATCATTTGTGTGAGTGACTTACACCTTTATGATTTCCATACCTTTATGATATCAAATTGGTATAAGAGCTTTGGATTTACAACCATGGCTGTTCGCGGGTGTCATGTGCAAGAATTCAAGAAGGACATCCATGCTCTTGAAATGGATTAAATGAGAAGGTAAATCAAGCACCTCTAAGAACGTCTTGAACGATATAAGAATCGTGACGATGATGATAAGAATAATACTGAACTTAGTTCCTCTAACAATAATGAAGGGGGTGTCAATCCTTTCCATCGCAGACCATACCATGATGCTAGTGACAGTTGTTCTTCTCAACATCAATAAAGAAGGCATAGAAGACTAAGCTTATCAAGATTTTGATGTGAGAATTGATACTCCTGAATTTGAGGGGAAAATACAACCGGGCAATTTCATTGATTGGTTTCAAACTAGTGAGAGGATTTTTTATTTCAAAGAGTATCCTGATAGAAAAGTGAAGTTAATGGCTCTTAAACTTAGAAAATATGCTTCCTTATAATGAGAGAATTTTAAGAAGCAAAGGGCTCGTGAGGGCAGAAGTAAGATCAAGTCTTAGGAGAAGATGAAAAAGGATATTGAGAGGGATTCTTAACTAAACACTATATGTAAGAGACTTTTCTCAAGATTCATAATTTGATGCAATCTGGATTGACCGTAGAAGAATACACAATGGAATTGGACTTGATCATGCTTAAGTGCGATATTGTTGAGCTTGAAGAGCAAACAATAGCCCGACACTTTTGCAGAAATGTGTTTTTTTTTCTTCATAATTTTGCTCTTTCGATGCCCTATCAGCCAACCTTAAGCAACTTTTTGGGCCTCAAGGTATGTTTTTATAGGCTCATTAAAAAATAATATCTTTTGCTGAAACAATATTTTTTTTTATAATCTTACGCTTTTAACTACTTACGGCCAACCATAGGCAATTTTTGAGGTCTCCAAGTATGTTTTTGCATGTCTGTGCACATATCATAGCTTTTGCAGAAATGTGTTTCATTTTAGTTTTGTGCTTTTGACGACTGACCGCTCAACCTTACTCCACTTTTGGGGTGATGCGAACCCCATGATCATGCAATCACGTAACTCACAATGAAGATTGACATAGACCTGAGAAAGCTAAAAATCAAATTTAAGATAGAAGTTTGACACAACGATTACTTGTACTGAGACACCAAAAAGTATTGGAATAAAACCTCCACCCAATGATTATAATGAATTGCGAAGGAGAAGTATAAAAAGCGACGTCACAAAGACAATTATTTTTTAAAAAGTCAATTTTAAGTTATTTCAAGAACCAATGTGTGAGAATCATCTCAAAACACACATATAATTCATACAACAAGGTTTGTAGCCCTTACATTCCATTTCAAAATGGTATTTATAAAGTCCACACAAAGAAATAAAAACTTAATGGTCTAACATATGACCACAAATACAAAGATTAAGTTTTAAAACAAATAAAATAACAAATCCTAAAACTCAATGCAAGTGTAACAACCAAATTTATTGCACAATTACACATATGAAAATCCAAGTAAATTATTTTAAAAAAACATATCTACATGTACGATTAAGTCCAATAAAAAATTTAAATTTATTCTTGACATGATTTAACATTTAATTTGAATACCCTGAGATATTACAAAAGAGTGGAATATAATTACAATTATATTCTTTTCCAAAATAACATGCTTAGTACTTTCATGATTACATGTAATTAACTTATACAAAAGAGAAATATCCAAGCTACTAAAGTCTACCCGATGGTCTTGATCCTGGAAATTAGTTGAAATTAAAGGAAATTATTTTTTTGCACAGCAAGTATTACAACAACATAATATTTTTAAATAATTTACTAAGCGTCTATTTAATCAATGATTAAATCATTTATTAATCAATTCTGTCCCTAACAAGGGGACACCATTTCCTCGCATACCGGTCCCTTCTCACAGGGCAGGGCAATCTGGATTTCAATCACCAGTCCCATCTCACAGGGCAATGTGGTTGCACTTTTACCGGTCCCATCGAACAGGACTGCCCAGTTTCCTTTAACTTTTTTCTAACTTTACCGGTACCACGATTTTATTTATTTTTATTTTTATTTTTATTTTTAGAAGTGATTAATTTTTGTTTGATTTGGTTATTATTAAAAAAATAATTAAATTAATTTTTTTAAAATTGAAACTTAATCTAAATTAGTTTAAACTGAGCAATTTTGGTTCGTTAAGTTATTTTAAAATAAAAACTAGTTTTTTTTAGTTTGGTTCGGTTATTTTTGGTTTGGGTTTCAAACTGACCGGTTTTGATTCGGTTTTTTTGTTTCAGGTTTATAAAATCAAAACTGAACCGAACCAATCGGTTTTTTAAAATTTCTAATCAGTTTAATCGGTTTTTTCAATTATTTTTTTTATTTTTTCAGTTTAATCGATTTTTTAATTTTTTACTTACCATTTTCCACCTTCTACATGTATGATTTTATTTTTTAATCAGTAATTTTCCTTTTACTTTTAACAATTACCATGTTTAAAACACACAATGATTTATGATTGTTTTAAAAAGACATAGTTTTTTTTTTGGCTGCTAGAATTCTAATGAAATGAAATTGCTTTATTTCTTTATAACATGCACTAATTGGCATTAAAAAAAAAAACAAATAAAATGAAAACCAAAAAC
>Ga0307515_10007656_pt1 | contig 21297 bp, 17 predicted proteins | sample 17_EM_MG_FD_194513 | JGI IMG/M metagenome (GOLD analysis project Ga0307515, IMG submission 194513) | Populus trichocarpa ectomycorrhiza microbial communities from riparian zone in the Pacific Northwest, United States - 17_EM | ecosystem: Host-associated > Plants > Roots > Unclassified | place...
AATCTCTTACATTGGCGTGTAACATATAGCAGCACCAGGAACTACACGGATTTATATATCACCCTCTCTATAAGGCCGTTAATAAGGCCCCTTATTCACCCCCCCCCCTTATAAGGGTCGATCGGGATTTGCGACACGTCCCTCACCGCAACGTACATATCGTCCACCGTCTCTCCTACTCGACACTGTTCCCTGCAGCTTCAATGTGGCTTGAGCAACCACGTATTCTCTCCTCGCCTCTCGCCTCTCGTTCGTCTCGTACTCGTACCACCACAAACGCTGTCGAAAACTGTTTCTGCGCACTCGCTCCCCATCGATCTCGCTGCCTTTCAAGTGTATAAACCCCATATCTAGCTATCAACCTACGTAGGTCCAGTCTCGCGCCTTCCACGAACACCACCACAAGGTCCGCAAATTTCATTTCTTCCTCGATTGTCCTCGATCGGGATGGCACCTTCCCGCAAGCTTTTCCTATTGCCGTAGCCTCTGACCCCGTTGTGTTGTGCAACAGATTCACAAGTGAGGCTGATCGAATCTGCGCACTCACAGCAATCCCAGGCCTCTACTGCACGTCTCACCCTCAGTATGTGGTGTTTTCAATGTTGCAAAATTCGGTCCTGTCTCACTTTCTGGTCCTCCCCCCAGTGCGCTTGTCTCATGCTAGCTAAGTAGCCGGGTCAGGTTAAATCGCTCGTCCCTTGCCCTTGTCAGCCCCTGTGCCGTCCTTCCCGGGTTTTCCCTTCATGCCGATGTTCAGGAGCCCGGCCGACGGGTCCGTTGCAGTCCTTTTTTGTCCCTTGGTCGGCTCGATCCAGCCTGGTGGGCGGAACCTGCAGTTCAGCAGGTTCGGTTTTCTGCTGCCGATTTCTATGTTCGGCCAGGGGCATGCGCTTGTGAGGTGGGCTTCGGACTCGCATGTCCGGCTATCTGTATTCGACCCAGCGGGTCTTCTTCTGATTGCCTCGACCTGTCTTGAATTTCTTCAAGAGTGACGACGGTTCGAACACGAATGGGGTGGTGCCTTCTTTGAAGCCGAGGACGACCTCCGTGGAATAGGTGCCCGCGTCGCCGTGTCGGGCCGGTTTCATCTCGAGAATTTGTACGCCCCCTTCGTCGAGGGCTTTCTTCAGCTGGTTGCGGTAGTATTCGACCGCAACGTCGAAAGAGACATCGTCGTCTTCGAGGTGGAGCCTGATGGCAAAGACTCTCGGCTTCAGGGAGGTTTTCTCGTCCCAGAATCTAAAGAGCACCAGGGTGCCTGATTTTGGGTCTAGTGCGCCGCGCACTCGTTGCCGGCAGGGGCATTGAATGGGGTGGGCTTGGTGTGTTATGGGCCATTCTCTTTTTTGCCCTGAGGTGGGTCTCAGGCGCGTCGTGGTTGCGTTTGGCTGCTGGTGTGTTGCCACTGTGGGCGTCATCGCTGTTTGCGTCGTGCGCCCTCTTCAGGGTGCGGCGAGCGTTCGGGGCCTGATCTGGGTTCATTTCTGTACTCCCTTTTAGGTTTTCTTTCGTTCTCTCTTATATGTGGCTCGTTGTCAGGGTGGGTTCTACTAGCACGGTTTTGTTTGTGAAGTGTTTCTTGAGTTTACTTGGTTTGTTTGTCCTTCGCTTATAGGCTTCAGGGATAATATATGATTTCTGTTTGTTATATCAACTTGCGGTGGGGTTCCGGTAGGAGCTTCTGGTCGTTAGTTTTGGTTCTCGTTAGTGGGTCCATGTGTTTGTGTGTCATTTTTGTGGATTATTTTCAAGCTCCTGTGGCTCTCTTTCTTGGTCTTTCTTGGTCTCTTTCGTTTGTGTCATGTGTCATGGGCTTAGTAGGGGGTTCCGGGTGCTTTCACTGGTCTCCTGGGGTGGACATGAGGTGTAGGTCTATGTGTTTGTCTAATGTGGTTTACATATACAGGGTATGTGTTTGTTAAATATTAACTATCTAGTACGTGTATGTATGTACGTCTGGTAGGGGGTCTCGCCAGTGGGTGAGCTGAGCTGAGCTTTGGTTCTATTTTCGTAGTCACGCCGGAGAATGAGCTCCGGCTCCCGTGGTCTTTCTCTACACCCCTCCAGATCCGGGTTCCTCTAAAGAGCGATCACCTTGCGGTCTCACGCTCACCCACGCGTCCATCCTAGGATGTCGGAGTGGTGACCTTTTCGGAGGGGGGAGGATGGGCCCGACGCAAGCCCCCCCTTGTGCCCCCCCTCCTGCTCTCTTCCATTCCCTGTAGTTTCCCAACTCACACTGATCACGCAGTTCTGCTAGCTGGTTGTTATGGAATTCCCCCTCTCCCCTGTTGTTCGCCTCCGACCAAGTGCGGTGGCAGAAACGGGACCCATCTCTCCCCTCTCTCCTCGTCCTCGTCCTTCGGCTTCAGGTCCATATTTTCTGAATTCGCAGATATTCCATTCTGTTGTTGAAGGATGTAAGTGTGGTCATCGCCTAAATGCTGATCGCTCGATTAGACTTGTCAATGGATAGAATTGTGGAATACAGACGACTTGAGCGTTACTGCGCGTGCGCGTGATGAAAACCAATTTTTATTTTATTTTTGGTTGGATTTTATTGTTGTTGAAGTCATTCAGGGTAGGGCTGAGAGAAACTGAAGAAACTGGACCTTGTACTTACTGTATCAACATGTTGAAACAAAAGGGGAGATGAGCTTCTCCTGGTGTAGTGGACAATCAACCAATATCCACACATGAGTCATGAGTCATACAGTTTGTCAGAGACAACCCAATACATGAACCAACGCATCCGAAGGGTTTCGTACAGCGTCTAAAAGCAACATTCTCAACTCCACCAACCAAAATCAATATCTCAACATCAAGGTGTAAGTAATGAGTTTGAGTCAACGTTTAGATACGCTGAAGAACTATGGGGTTTGTCATATTGCAACGGATAAAATAAAAAATGCTGGGTTCATTTTTTTTAAAAGAATCACCCACCTTGTGAGGCCAGACTTCAGTGTCATCTGGTCCTGAGTCCGGTATGAACATGTGAAAGTGGCCGGGGGGGTTGTGGCCTGTCCTGGGAACAGGGAACAGGGAGCTGGGTTTCTTCCTCTTATTTTACTTGCCAGCCGTACGAACACACGTTCTCAGGGACCACCACGGTCCACCTGAGCAATTGGCCGAGAAATAAAATCCACTCTAATCGCGACCTCTGTTATTTACCGAGCGAAAGAAAAGAAAGCATTAGAGATAAGGACAGGATCGCCCCGAAAGAGGAACCAGTCTCTTACCTAGAATATCCACCGGCCTCCACCAAAGTCTAGATAATTCTATCCATTCCAAAAGGACGATAATGCGTCCGAGTTGTAATCATAGATATCCACCTGTGTTATGGCAGCAAATCCACGCAGTTCCCGTCTTGGTGAACTGCAATCGATCGTGGACGATTTCTCGGACGGCTCCAAATCCGTTTGCGTCTGATCCTGTCACCTCGGTAGGGCGCACACGCGATAGCAAGCGCCCACTTGCACGGAGCGACGGGGAGAGCGCACAGAGGACGGTCGTCGTGCTTGCTGTCGGTTGAACAACAGGGTGCTGCTACTCCAAAAACGGGGCGAGGAGAGCACGCCGGTTGTCGCCCGCACACCAAGCCGCGACATCGAGTCGCGTGGTTGCGTCCATGTTGGAGAGGAGGGTGACGTGTGACACCTTTCGGAGTGAGCAGGCCGTGTTCAAATGTGCCCATTGCAGCACTGAGATTGTGTGGAGAAATTTGCAGATGGTCACGTCGGTAGGGCACCCTGACATCCTCACGTCCTTTTGGCCCGTTGCGTGCGGGCGGACTGCAGGTCTTCCTGTTTGCTTTCATTGGATCTTGCCTAGTAGGGAGCTCCGAAATATACGACACGCGGCTCATGTGTCCATTAGATATTGTCAATAAACCCATCTGGAGACGTATGCTGAATGCAGCAGATCCTTCTGGAGGGTTTGATCTGTTCTAAGGGCCCGCGAACATCTAGGATTGTACCAATCTGAAACTAATCAGAAAGCGAACTTTGTGAAGCGACTTAACGCACCTTGCTGAACATCTCTCGCATCTGTACGTCGTCCGTCCCTTCCCTGAAGGTAGTCACATAGACCGTCGACGCTAACGGCGATTCCCTCGTCGTGAATCCACTTCTTATCTTTGGTCAGGGCAGGAAGGACCGATTCCTTGATATGCACTTAGTATAAATTGACCACTATTCATCATTCTGATGACTTACTCTGGAGTAGAACTCGACCGTTGCGACGATTCCCGTCACCACATTTTCAGCTGCACCTCGTGGATGGCACCACACTAAAACCGACTCCAATGTCTTAATTTGTTCCTTACTAGGGTACGCACATCCTTGAAGAGTTTGTTTAGGTCCTCTGCTGTGGTATCTGCGCGCAACCGAGTAACCATCATGGTCGCATTTTCTCGATCCCTGGTGCACGATGAGCATACGGACTACTAGATATCGGGAACCTCTCACCGCTTGAGGGTCTTAGCAGGTTGGACTTGTGCCTCAATGCCCCAGATGTAACAGCGGTCGCTGGGACAGACGGTAGATATGTAGGTTCTTCAACAGTCCTGGCCCTCTTAGGCGGCGGATCCTTCGCTCCAACACCCTCTTCCTCTCACTTGCGCGTGACACTTCCGTTCCCGCAGCAGAAACGAGACCGCCCGCTTCCATCGCCTCCTGAGTACGGGCCTGAACAGCGGTCTCATCGGCTTGCTGTTATGCATATCGGTAACCTGCCATAGCCCAACCCTTCCTCCGCCTTTCTACTTCAATTCGCCTTTCGTACGGAAATAACGGCGAGGCACTCCTGCACATCGTCATTTCCACCGAAGAGGTGTTCTTGCGAGCTCAAACGGTCTCGGGCCAGTCGATCCCCTTGCATTGGCCCAGGTCCTTGAGGACCTTACAATTTGGTTTTCTTCGCTGCACGACTGGCAAGTCCGGATTCAGATAAGGACTTGAAAGATTATAGTGCTGGTATAGAAGGATCGACGTGGGTCAGCCACGCGAGGTAGGACTTGCTATAGACCTTGGTTGATTCCTGCCACACTTCGAGTGCTTAATCGGGTATGGGCGTTGGCGGGAATGTGAGGTACTAGGCACCTCGCTAGATGTCACCTCCCCTTTATCATTGACTACGGTGCTCACGAAGTCGGCCAAGAAGTCTTCAAGTCGCATACAAGGATCACCTCCTGGGAGCTTGCGGTGATTCCTCCTTGAAGGACGTGAGGCACACCGGCAACTCCATCCTCGTCTGTGCCCCATGTCAGACACGACGGCAAACGACACCGTCCAAAGTCACTGCCCCGCCTTCCTCACTGCCGACGACGCCAGGTTTCGCGAGCCATGACCTTTAGCCCAAAGTTATCCAGACTCGATTGAAGGACGCTTATAGCCACCGCATGTTCGTATACTCCTGAGAAGAGATTCAGCAGAGATTAAAGATTTCATTCAGCTCACTCACCAGGCACGGTTTCAATATCCTTAACCTCCTCTCCCCCGTGCGTTTGCAACAGACATAGACATGCAGACCACATGGTTCCTCTACCAGGGACGCTCTTAGTCGCTTTCTCCTTTTCCCCAATCTACCAAGCCATTCAGTTCGACGTTCCATAGTCAACGGACTCTACCCACCTGAAAACCAAGGTAGTCCTCCCAGGATCCACGTAAGACGTAAGGCAGCCTCAGCACATGCCAACCGTGTTTCGTCTTCTGTCCAAATCGCGGCCCATCATTCACTCGCAGCGCATTCGATAGCACGCTCGTACAGCACAGGCATGGGCCAGGACTGTACCTTTTTGCCCTTCTTCTCCCACAGAATATATGCTTCTAATCCTCGATAGAACCACTCTGAGTTTCGGTTCAATCTGCTCGCGAGTGTTCCTTTGTCCTTCCACGAGAGCATGTGTAAGGCGTATTCTCGACCCTTGGTTGCTTGGACTAACTTCCGTGCATACTGTTGAGATGGGAAGTGGGGGTCAGGAAGGTCGAATAAGAACCGCTGGTTGCGGGGTAGTCTATTGTAACGTGAGGGACCACACATACTGCAAGATATACTAGAGACGAACCGATATGGGTCTGGCGCATACGTTCCAGGAACACCGCGTCCACTCCTACAACAGCTGCGGCTCATGCCTCGGCATATGGTGAACCTTCGATCTTTCCCACTCCCACTTTGGCCATACGTTCCGTATTTCGTGGCTCTGTATTGTAGGAGCGATTAAAAACGTCAAAACATCGGGCAGTAGGCGCACAGACCTTGAGATGTGGGCCACACCAACCCGAACCAACTCTCACGCATACGTTCCGCTCCCCATATATCCCCCACTTCTTCTGAGAGGTCTTCACGTGAGTTCAGGTCGATGAGTGCCTCCACTTGCATTTTGAGAATTGGACTGCTGATGGTGTTCATGTCAATTCGGATAATACCCGCTGAACGACTACGTGTGCTCACAGAGATAGTCGTTCTTTGCTTGTGCAAATAGCTCCAGCAACGTTCCTGTGCTGTCTGTAGTGTTGACGTCGAGCGTTGCAACCTTGTGCTGCAGTAATGATAGCCATACATCTATATATGAGTCAGATTGTTAGGAGGACTCTGATACGCGCCTACTACACGGATGACTTGCCGTTGGTTGTTGGTACTGCGTTTACCATCTGAGGCTGCGCGTCTGTAGCGATTTCCCCACCATCTTCCATCTGTAACGCAAGCCTAATATACGCCGCATGGTGCTTAAGATTGAGGGGTTCGGTCGCAAACGACTCCAACTGTCCTTCATTGTGGTCAGGTTCAAGGCGCAACACAAACAACAACATCACGATTCCTGGAATAAAGCTGTACCTGCGAGCAAATAGATTACCTGTTGGCAAAAGACATTACAAGCAGGCGGTCTCCACTGGACAATATGAGTACGTCTGTTGCAAAAGTCCAAAATATTTCGAAGGTGGTATTGGTAGGTTTAGGTTTAGAGCAACAAGGACGTAGCTAAAAAGCAGTAGGAGTCGACTTGAGTCTTATGTCTTCCATCGATGGCACCCGTTATTGAGTTCAGCTTTATTGTTGTCGGTTGTGGAGTCGTTCAGGCGGTCAGTCAGGCATGCACTCAAGTAAGCAAGCTGCAAACTATTTCATGTTATCATCTCATCTCATTCCACGCCCACTCATGCCCTCACTCACGCCCTCGTCATACGTCATCGATCATCGCCGGCGATTGATGGTTAATTGCCGGTCGGTGTTTAAGACACTCCACATCGATATACACGTGTATTCTAGTCTATGTATACAACATCCGCATCACGCTAATAGGCCAGACCACAGCCGATCGTGGTCTCTACTTATTAATTGACATCCTGCTTGACACCCCCTTCGAACCCAGAGAGCCCAGTACGCGACGTGCCCCCGCTTAATTAGCCAGAACCCCGAACGTGACACGCCACCGTCTTGTAATTTTGTCTTATTTGTTCGTTTATTTACACCCGTTTCCGAAACCCTTGAGACTGGCCAAAAAAATTTCGACCACAAACCACTTTTCTCCTTCGACCCCTTCACGCTCGTTTCTCGCCTTCTAACACGCTTTATCTTATCCTTACAAATTTTAAATGTCTGAGAAAAATGATACGCCGCCAACACAAACTACAGAGGGTGAGTCGCTATCCCGCAAGCCCCGAACCTCGTGCTGGGGGCTCAGCGCTGTACCCAAAACATCACCAGGTCTTCGTATCAGGCTCAAACGTCCTCCTAAGCTAACTGTGTCCCCTCCGACAACCTCCGCTGAGGATCTGGATCCCGTCCAAGTCGCTGATGGCAATGATGAATGACGCTCATGCTCTCGCGGCCATTCTTTCCAGGTCGATGACTCTTCCGATGATGATCTAGAGGATATGACTACCAAGCGACCCCGTGGACGTCCTCTGAAGGTCTGGATGCCTCACATCACGCCCCACCTATTGCAGTATCAACACAATTCTATTAGAAACGTCGTTCAAATACTCTCAAATCTGCAAAACTGGTGGGTAAGAAGAGAAAAACCCCAGCCCTGCAAGTAAACCCAGAAGCGATAAATGGAGGCTCGCGAGACTCCTAGCATGTCTATAACATGCCCACAGAGTTGAGGATCATCCCGAAGTGCTATTGCTCGTTCTTTGACCTCGAGTGAGTGGGAAACGTAGGGCATGGTTGGCGTCGAAAAGTGTGCAACCTCTTAATTCAAGCCTCCGCTCATCGCGCACGCAAACTTGTATTTTTCCCATAATGCACATAATATAATCTATCTAGAAACAACAGACAGAGGGGTATTGGTAAGCCCATGGTCGAAAGTCCAGATTTTGTCAATTTTTTTTTGGCCAGTCTCAAGGGTTTCGGAAACGGGTGTATTTACTGTATTTCAACAATTTCTTCCTACCAGGCCTTGGACACGTTCTCTCTCCGTCCTTCACAGCAACGCATCGACCACCGTCTCTCCTGCTCGACACTGTTCCCTGCAGCTTCAATGGGCTTGAGCAACCATGTGTTCTCTCCAACACTCGCCTCTCGCCCGTCTCGTACTCGTACCACCACAAACGCTGTCGATAACTGCTTCTGCGCACTCGCTCCCCACCGATATCAAGTTTATAAACCTCAAATCTAGCTATCAACGTACTTAGGTCCAGTCTCGCGCCTTCCACAAACACCACCACCACCACCACAACGTCCGCAAAATTTACCCTCGACTCCCCGCTGCTCTTCCTCGATTGTCCTCGATTGGGATGGCACCTTCCCGCAAGTTCATCTATTGCCGTAGCCTCTGACCCCGTTGTGCAGCAGATTCGCGAGTGACGCTGATCGAATCCGCGCACTCACAGCGATCCAAGGCCTCGACTGCACGTCTCACCCTCAGTATGTGGTAACTTCAATGTTACAAAATCTGTCCTGTCTGACGTTCCGGTTTCCCCCCCCCCGTGCGCTTGTCGCATGCTAGCTACGGTCACGAGCAAGGCTGCAACCGCTGGCGAGGAAGCACCTGATACAGTCCCCGTCACAGTCCGCAAGGCCGGCAATACCCCCGTTGTCGCCCCCACGTTGATCGACCGCACAACCGTCCAACGCCTTCGTAACGTCACGAGCACAGTCGTTGATTCTCAGATCTCAAAGAACAACTACTGCAGCGAGTTGGCAGCGAGTTCTACCTGAGTCTCGTCGCTCGCATCGCGCGCCTGTCCAACACCATGGCCCAGCATCGTCTGCACCGTCTGCACTAACAACCCCGGCATCTTGCCTTCCCTGGAGTGACTACCGCTCAGATTCAACAGGGGGCGCACCAAAACCCCCACACTCATACTATGCGCTCGGCCGGCCTCCAGAACCGAGGGCGACCTTCGGACCCTCCCAAACACAACGGTGTCTATCAACCCACCACCAGCAGCTGCAACTTCAATGGCCGTTTAGCTAGGTCTTCCGCCACTCATCTCCGTGAACCTTCTTCACGCCATTTGGTCCAATTTACTACGCGCTATGTATGTTCATCTCACCTCTTGTGAAACTCTCTATTGTCCCTAATACATACGTCTCCCTAGGTCAAAGTTCCTTCCGCCAAATCATGCGGCTTCGTTCAATTCGTTCGTAAGGCCGACGCAGAGCACGTTATTGAGGCACCTAACGGCTATTCGATTAGTGGCAGTAAGGCTCGCCTGAGCTGGGGCCGCAGTGCGTATCCTTACTATTCCCGGTACCTCTGTTTACCTGACCGCGACTTGTCCATTTCTAGATCGTGCCCCGCCTGCCCCATCCCCTCCCCTCCGGCTGTGTCCGCAACCCCCCAGTTACCTCAAACCCTTATAGCGGTCCTTCTGGGAACCGCTACCCACCGAGTATCCCCACTCCAGCGCCTGAAGGACCCTGACCAACGATCAAGTCAACCACATTATTCAACACCTTCAGGACATCATTCTCAACATTGGTGGTGGTCTCTGCCCAACCAGAGGAGCATCTCGTGAACTGCAGTTTATCCCGCTACCACCCCTTGCCTACGGGACACCTTATTCCAACGGTACTGGACGTGTACTACCCCCGCTTCCGCCACCCCATGGCGATGAGTTCGGCCGAGGAGATGAATATGGCTATCATGGTAGTACGGTGGACACCCTGCGCGGGGCTACGGACGTGGCATGTGGGATGGACCACAGAGCATATGGAGCTACTGGTGCCGGGGCTAGCCCATCTTCTGTCCCACGACTAGCTCCTTGGCACCTAGACTCCAGAACTCTTCTGCTCGCCCTGCGGGTGGATACGGCGTCGGAGGCGGTTACGACGATTTGCCCCTCGGTCATGGTACCGGTGGTGCAGCCTATGGTCACGATGGCATAGATTGCTTTGGTGGTGCTGTACGGAGACTTGGAATGGGTATGAGCAACGGGGTGGTGCGCCCGGTGATACGCTCGGTGTTGGAAGATTCGAGTTCGACGACGCGAGCCCACAGTTCCCCGCTTCGTCCGATGTCCTTCGCGGAGATCCTTCTATAGCCTCCCCAGCCCTGGCCGCGGCAATGGTATGATTGGAAGTGGTCCAGGTGGGGAGACCAGGTGGTCACTGTTCGGCCGCGGGGGACTCCTTGGGCGTTGATGAGCTCCCTGGGTTGCTCCCCTCGTTCCGTGTTGATGCGGGTGCGAGCGATGCGAGCCGTGCCCCTGGCGCGGCTGTGACTGCTACAGCGACTGGTGGTGCAGGAGTGTATGCGTCGAGGTATACCTGAGCAATTAGGGGGTGAAATTGAGCTTGTCTAATCACGTCTATTTGGGTACTCCAGGCCGTTCCCGATGACAGCCTTTTCGCGCTTCAAAAAATCTGAAACCTCACCTGTGCACTCTGGATGTTCAAATAATCTTATTTATGTAATTACGGAACTACAGCGCCGAAATCAGACGATGCCGAAAGGCAGCCGAAGATCGTCTATCTGGCTACTCCCTGACAGTACTCTTAGCTTTGCGAGTCCTCTAACGACGAGAGGAAGGGTCGCGTCTGGAGCGTGATGAAAGTTGGGAATATCTGAGGTATATATTACACCATTTCCTAGAGGTGAGCAAACGCCAAATGCCCCAATATCTCATGTGGTAAAAGGGCAGCCTTTTCCTGGCCATTCTCTCGTTGCGTATCCGGCTTCCTGTCGCGTTTGTGCTGCGGTTTCCACGTTCCCACATCCAGTCAACATCGACCGCCGCAATAATGCTGTCCTTAGAACCGCACGCCGTCTCTCATTCGGCCTCAACACCGAACCCACTTCGATCTTCTTGACTTTTCTGCCGCCGAATGTGATGTTACCTTCACCAGCACCGACAAGCCACCCGAGTATCAATACACACCGAATGTATTAACAATCACCCGACGCCACCCTTGCTCCCTGAACAGTTGCGATTCTATGGTCGGCAATCTAATGACGACCAGCTGACGACACCCTTGCTTGGACCTCGGACCGATCCATGACCCTCAATAACTCTCTATCTCCCCTCTTTGCATTATAAAACCATGTGCTTGATTCGGTCTGGAGCCACATCCGTCCGGTGCACTTACTACCCTACTTCACGAGTTCTAAAGCACTCGATCACAACAATCTGACTATGTACCTCCTGCTATTCCCATTTCGAACCCCCTTTCCCCATCGCCTCCATCCCTTTTATGTGCCATCCCTCCTCCGCCTCTGCTTTCCTCCATTCTCTGTCGTTTCCCAACTCATACTGATTCACGCAGTTTTGCTAGCTGGTTGGTCGTTACGGTATTCCCCCTCTCCCCTGTTGTTCGCCTCCGACCAAGTGCGGTGGCAGAAACCGGACCCATCTCTCCCCTCTCTCCTCGTCCTCGTCCTTCTTCACCTTCAGGTCCATATTTTCTGAATTCGCGGATATTCTATTCTGTCGTTGAAGGATGTAAGGGTGGTCACCCCCTAAATGCTGACCACTCGATTAGACTTGTCAATGGATAGAATCGTGGGATACAGATGACTTGAGCGTTGTTACCACTGCGTGTACGCGTGATGAAAATTTATTTATTATTTATTTTTGGGTTGGATTTTATTGTTGTCGAAGTCATTCAGGATAGGGCTGAGAGAAACTGAAGAAACTGAACCTTGTACTTACTGTACCTCCAGTGTAGGCATTCTGGAGAGACCCAAAGAGTCAGCGTGTTAAAACAAAAGGGGAGATGAGCTTCTCCTGGTGTGGTCAACCCAATACATGGATCAACGCATCCAAAGGGTTTCGTACAGCGCGTGTCTGAAGACAACACTCTCATTTTTACCAACCAAGCATCAATATCTCAACATCAAGGTGTAAGTCATGAGTTTGGGTCAACGTTCAGATACGCCGAAGACCTGTGCGGTCGAAACTGCAATGGATATAAAAAAAAACGGCGGGCTCTTTTTTGCAAAAACCCCCACCTTGTGAGGCCGAGTTCAGTATCATCTGGTCCTGAGTCCGGTATGAACATGTGAACGTGGCCGATGGGGTTGTGGCCTACGTTGGGAACAGGGAACTGGGAGCTGGGTTTCTTCCTTTCGTTTTATTTGCCTGCCGTACGAACACACGTTCTCAGGGACCACCACGGTCCACGTGAGCGATTGGCTGAGAAACAAAATTCGCTCTAATCGCGACCTCTGTGATTTACCGAGCGAAAGCAAAGAAAAGAATGAGGAATAAGGATAGGATCGCCCCGAAAGAGGAACCAGTCTCTTACCTAGAATATCCACGGGCCTCCACCAAAAGTCTAACTAACTCTATCCATGCCAGGGACGATAATGCGCCCGAGTTGGAATCATAGATATCCACCTGTGTTATGGCAGAAATCCGCGCAGCTCTTGTCTTGGTGTACTGCAATCGATCGTGGACGATTTCTCGGACGGCTCCAAATCCGTTTGCGTCCGATCCTGTCGCCTCAGTATGGCGCACACGCGGCCACTCGCACGGAGGACAGTCGTCGTGCTTGCTGTCGGTTGAACGACAAGGTGCTGTTACTCCAACAAACGGGGCGAGGAGAGCACGCCAGCTATCGCCCGCACCCGAGTCGCGACATCGAGTCGTGTGGTTCTGTCGATGTTGGTAGCAAATCGCGACAGTTCGAAGGCAGGAGAGAGAGAGGAGGGTGACGTGTGACACCTTTCGGAGCGAGCAGGCCGTGTTCAAATGCGCTCATTGCAGCACTGAGATTGCGTGGAGAAATTTCCAGATGGTCGCGTCCACCTTGACATCCTCACACCGGCGGGCAGACTGCAGGTCTCTTCCTCTTCGCGTTCATTGAAACCTGCATTGTAGGGAGCTCCGAAATATATGATGTGTGGTTCGTGTGTCCCTTAAATATTAACAAGAAACCCGGCTGGAGACGTGTATTGCATATAACAGACCATTCTGGTGGGTTTGATATGCTTCGAGGGCCAGCGAACATCTAGGGTTGTACCAAACTGAAAACAGAAACAAGTCAGAAAACGAACTTTGTGAGGCGACTTAACGAACCTTGCTGAACATCTCTCGCATCTGTACGTCGTCCATCCCTTCCCTGAAGGTAGTGATATAGAGCGTCGACGCTAACGGCAATTTCCTCGTGAATCCGCTCCTTATCGCGGGAAGGACCGATGCCTTACTATGGACTTAATATAAAGTGATCACTATCCGATATTCTGATTACTTACTCTGGAGTAGAATTCCACCGATGCAACAATTCCCGTCACCACTGTTGTCAGCTGCACTTCGCAGATCGCACAACACTGAAAACGATTTCAACGCCGTGATTTGCTCCTTATTAGGACACCCACATCCTTGAAGAGTTTGTTTACATCCTCCGCTGTGGTACCTGCGGGCAACCGAGTAACCATCCATGGTCGCATCTTCTCGATCACTGGTGCACAGCGAGCGTGAGCATTGCTAGGTATCGGGATCTCTCACCGCTTGAGGGGGCCAGCAGGTTGAGCTTGTGCCTGTACGCCCATGTGCAAGAGCGGTCGATCGGACAGGCGGTAGATATGTAGGTTCCTCAACAGTCCTAGCCCTCTTAGGCGGTGGATCCTTCGCTCCAACATCCTCTTCCTCTCGCTCGTGTGTGACACCTCCACAGCAGAAGTGAGACCGTCCGCCTCCATCGCCTCCTGAGTATGGGTCTGAGCAACGGTCTCTTCGGCTTGCTGGTAAACATATCGGTAACCTGCCGTAGCCCAACCCTTCCTCCGCCTCTCTTCTTCAATTCGCCTTTGCGTGGCAATAACGGCGAGGCACCTCTGCACATTGTCATCTCTACCGATGAGGTGTTCTTGCGAGGTCCAACGGCCCTGGGCTAGTCGATCCATTTGCGTTGGCCCAGGTCCTTGAGGACCGTACGATTTGGTTTTCTTTGCTGCACGACTGGCAAGTCTGGATGATGATAAAGCTGGTATAGAAATATCGACGTTGGCCAGCCACGCGAGGTAGGACTTGCGATAGAACTTGGTTGCTTCCTGCTACACTTCGAGTGCTTGATCGGGCATGGGCGCTGGCGGGAATGTGGGGCACCAAGCACCTCTTCTCGACATCACCTCTCCCGCCATCATCGACTAGGGTGCTCACGAAGTCGGCCAAGAAGCGTTCAATGTGCATTCGAGGATCGCCTCCTGGGGACTTGCAAGTTGCAGTGATTCCATCTTGAGGGACGCGAAGCACATCGGTAACCCCATCCTCGTCTGCACCCCATGTCAGAAATTAGATTGCGCGACGGCAAACGACACCAACCGAGTCACTTCCCCGCCTTCCTCATTGTTGACGACGCCAGGTGCCGCAAGCCATGACCACTAGCCCAAGGTCACCCAGACTCGATTAAAGGGATAGTCGTTCTTTGCTTGTCCAAAAAGCTCCAGCCGCGTTCCTGCGCTGTCTGTAGGGTTGACGTCGAGTATGCAGTTTTGCGCCGCAGTAATGATAGCCATACGTCTACATATGAGTCAGATTGTTAGGGGGACTCTAATATGCGCCGAATAAACGAATGACTTGCCGTCGGTTGCTGGTACTGCGTTTACCATCTGAGACCACGCGTCTGCAGCGAATCTTCCATCTGTAATGCAAGCCTGATATACGCCACACGATGCTTAAGATTGCAGGGTTTGTTCGTGAACGACTCCAATGCTTTCTATAATTCGTCCTCATCGTTGTCAGGTTCAAGGCGCAACACAAACAACAACAACACGATTCCTGGAATTAAAGCTGTACCTACGAGCAATTCGGATAGGAGTAAGAGTAATATTACCTGTTGCCAAAATAAACTACACGCAGGCGATCTTCGCTGGACACGGTCTCGGTTTCGGCTCGCGCCGTGAGGACACCGTACTGGAGTAGTGTTGCCGTGAGTCGTGTGCTTGGCGAGTCCTTGGCCGACCCATCACGAAGTCTTGCCTTTTGGGGCCGACTCTTCAGGACTCACTGTCAACTTCCTAATTCGGAAATGAGTTGGTGAGTCAGGTGAGTCAAGTGAGTTGATGTATTGAAGCATTCATTTCTTCACGACCACTTCGGAGCGGAACTGGCTGTCTCCAGACCTCATACGCTCCCTTCAACTTCTCAAACACAAGAACCACAATTTTGGTCGACTTGAAGGGCGTGGTCTATGGGCGTATACTGAAGAGGACGTGAATACCATATCAGTTGGCATGGGTGAAAATGGGGCAGTTGAGTATCTAGATGACGAATAGTATATAGCTATTAGATATGTAGATACCATACGATTTTTCTACGGATTTTCTGGCGATTTTCTCCCTCCTTTGTCTCGACTTGTCGGACTCATTCCCAATTTGGCAACGGCCTCGACTCAAACGCTACACCGGGGTGAGTAAACCGGTCCGGCAGGCGCGAGAGCAAGATGCGAGAAGAATTGAACGTTATTGAAACGAAGGACACGGGACATTATTCGCTTGAGGTTCTATTATAGGGCACCGCCGCTTTGAGAAAAGAAAAGTGTATCACGCGTAAGGCTATTTCTCACTCTCCGGATCACGGCGTGGGCATTCGACGCCCAACGCCTTGCTCATTGGAAATCATGTCAACACAGCGATATAGCGACATGGCAGCAGGCTGTTTTGCGATCAATGCCCACCTCGCATCACCGGCACCACCAACAACTAGGGCGCCTGCCGCGCTCGACCGGGCACAGTTCAAGTACGTATTATATGTGATCATTGTCCGATACGATCATTGCATCGACGTACTATCAAATTAAGTCAGTCTCACAATCCTTTTCTATCGAATGTTGTATTCAACTGTCCAAGAGGGTGACTAACCAATATATGGTATGATGAATAGATCATTGATGTGATAGATCTGGAGGGAAACCCACAATTTTGGACAATGAGGCACACAAGGTGCGATTGTGCAGATCAAAACTGCTTCAAGAAATTTTATGGCCATTAAGCTGGGATTATGCGTCTGATCGGGGGAAACCATCAAGCAGTGTGGTAGCAAAGGGAATACCGTGGCAGGACAACACGAATGCTGCACGGGAGTCCACAATAGGCAGGAGGAGATGCACCAACGAGCCAAGGCTGTTGCAACGAGCAGTGATTCAGGACACCCAATGCTGTCGAGAGTTCCCAATGTCCTGTCCGCCGTGGCGGCCACATAATCTGGCAGGCTCAATGGGATGAATAACAAATCGGCACCTTGGGCCATATCAAGACTCAGACAAACTTCAGGAAGCCTGTGGCAAGCGATCAGAAGGCAGGTGTTTAAATGTTTAATGGGCCGGGGGGCACTTCAAGGTGGCACACTGTGCACTGGTGGCGATGATGGCAGACGGAAGACAGGGACAAGTGATATCCAAGCGGGTGGATCTACTAGATCGTTTAACCGTACTTGCACCCCACACCCGCGGCGGCGAGTCACCGCGATTCCCCGTGAGGTTCACCTGCCGTATAAAACCCTCTAATTGCGCGGTGGGCATCTCCCCATCCTCTTCCCCTTGCCAGGTGCCTACTTGCGTGAGTTCTTTGTATCTTATATAAGCGCAGAGCCTCTAACGACTCATCGTCCCTCAGGTCATCTCGCCCTTTCTCCGACTCAATCTACCTTCACCTTCTCATTTATCTACCTGCCATGCTCTTCACAACCATTCTCCTTGCCCTCGCCGCTGCCAGTCCGGTCTTCTCCACCCCTGTGCCCTCCACAGAACTCACACGGCGCCACGAGTCAGGAGACGCTGCAGTCGAACCACACCATGACACATTGGTCGAGGGGGATTTTCTTCCCCCGTCTAAGCGTCTGTTCCGGGTGGGGGGACCCCGACGTCGACCTGGTGGAGTACCTACGCAGGTTTAGTGTTGAAATCCCGACGACGACGAGGTACGAACACTATTCCATACCTGCTACCGGGACGTTGACTGACGACGAGAAAGACTTACTTTTGAGAAAGGCCACCATGTTAAATGTCAACACCGGAACGTTCAGAGCAAAGCGGCAGAAAGTCAAGCACAGTCGTTGCTCGTGAACCTTCCTGAGGGCATTTTTGTTACGAACGTCAGAAAACGACTTGCATATTTATAGGGCCATGTTAATTTATTTTGACACTTGAAATGTGGACTTATTATATTTATTCTTCATTTGCTACGTCGTAACCTCTCAGAGTAACCCAAGTCGCTTGTCGGCCCAAATGAGAATTGAGAACCTCAGGGGTTGTACATTTAAAAGACAATGTAGTTCGGACAATAGTGTGGCCTCACGGTCGTCCCAAACATTATTGGATGGTCTCAGAAAGCGACAGGACCTGCAATCCTCACTACTCTCCATACGCATGTCAATTAGATATTCTAAAAGATGTTTGCAGCCTCGATGCCTGTTCATTCTCCTGGATCTCGGGCCTTCACCTCAGACATCCAGACTAAGTAAGTAATAACGGCTAGAGCGACGGAGGTGAGGGGAAAGAACCGTGAGGGATTCCCTGGACCAACGTCGCTCTCTCTATATACAAGAGAGAGAACCAAGCAAACAGACAGACAGACGTCACAGGAAATAGGAGACAAATGGAAAGGGAGGAGGGAAACACGCCATGGAACCAGGATAGAACCATGCAGCTAGAACAGACCCAGGACAATCAAACAAAACAGACACAACAACGCTCAACAGTAAGGGGATATGGTAGTTGAAGTTGGAGTGCCCTGACCTCCTCCCAGTAGCCCGCTAGTGCTCGAGTGGTGCTGCGAGTGATCGCCGGCAGGCCACGGGGAGGAGCGAAAATAGGATGGGGTATCGTATCTAACTTATATGTACAGCGAGCTAATAAGTTTCCGGACCTGAGCCGTGAGCAGTTTGGTGACCACCGATATCAGCCCTTGATGTTGCCGAGCAAAACTATACGGCAATCTCCTAGTCATGAAACCGCTTCTTATCTTTGGTCAGACGGGCAGGACGGATTCCTGGATATGAACTTAATATAACGTGATCATTATTCGCCATTCTGATTACCTACTCTGGAGCAGAATTCGAACGCTCCAACGATTCCCGTCACCACTTTCAGCTGCACCTCGCGGATGGCACCACACTAAAAGCGACTCCAATGCCGTGATTTGCCCCGTTGCCCCGTATTAGGGCACTCATGTCCTTGAAGAGTTTGTTTAGATCCTCTGCTGTCGTACCTGCGAGCAACTGACTAACCATCATTGTCGCGTTTTCTCGATCCCTGGAGCACGACGAGCGTGAGATTTGCCAGAAATAGGGACCTCTCAACGCTTGAGGGGCTCAGCGGGTTGAGCTTGTGCCTCAATGCCCCAGGTGTAAGAGCGGTCGTTGGGACACGCGGGGGATATGCAGGTTCAATAGTCCTGGCCCCCCTAGACGGTGAATCCTTCACTCCAACATCATCTCCCTCTCTCTTGCGCTTGACGCCTCCGTTTAATTCCCGCAGCAGGAGCGCGAGCGTCCACTTCCATCGCCTCTTGAGTATGGGCTCTTCGGCTTGCTGGTAAGTATATGGATAACCGGCTGTAGCCAGAGTCTTACTCTGCCTTCTTCAAATTCGCCTCTGCTCGGCAATAACGACGACGCACTTCTACACATCGTCATTTCTACCGAAGAGGTAATCCAGAGAGATCCAACGGTCCTAGATCGCCTCGTGTCAGTCGATCCCTTTGCGTTGGCTCAGGTCTTTGGGGACCTTACGCGCATTGGAGATTTATTTTTCTCAGCTGCACGACTGGCAAGTCAGGATTCAGATGAAGAGTTGGAAGATGATAGAGCTGACATGAGAAGATCGACGAAGGTCTGCCACGCGAGGTAGGACTTGCCATTGCATCCTACCACACTTCGAGTGCTTGGAGAACGTCAAGCACATCGGCAACCCCATCCTCGTCTGCACCCCATGTCAGACATTAGATTGGGCGACGGCAAACAACACCAACCAAAGGTCACGTCCCCGCCACCCTCACCCAAGCACTGCTGACGACGCCAGGCGGCGCGAGCCATGACCTCTAGCCCAAAGTGATCCAGACTCAATTGAAGGACGTTCGTAGCCATCGCACGTTCGTATACTCCTGAGAAGAGATTCAGCAGAGATTAAGCATTTCATTCAGCTCACTCACCAGGCACGGTTTCAATATCCTTAATCTCCTCTCCTCCGTGTGCTTGCAACAGACATAGATATGCAGACCACGTGGTACCGCTACCAGGGACGCCCTTCGTCGCTCTTCTCCTTTTCCCCAATCTACCAAGCCATTCAGTTCGAAGTTCCATAGAACGCACTCTACCCACCTAAAAACCTAGGTAGTCCTCCCAGGGTCCACGTAAGACGTGAGGCAGCCTCAGCACCTGCCAACCGTGTTTCGTCTTCTGCCCAAATCGCGGCTCATCATTCACTCGCAGCGCATTCGATAGCACGCTCGTACAGCACAGGCATGTGCCAGTACTGTACCTCATTGCCCTTCTTCTCCCACAGAATATATGCTTCTAATCCTAGATAGAACCACTCCGAGTTTTGGTTGAATCTGCTTGCGAGCGTTCCTTTGTTCTTCCCACGAGAGCATGTACAAGGCATATTCTCGAACTTTGGTTGCTTGGACTAACTTCCGCTCATACTGTTGAGGTGGGAAGCGGGCGTCACGAAGGTCGAATAAGAATTGCTGGTCGCGGTGTAGCCTATTGTAATATGAGGAACTATGCCTACTGCAGGATATACTAGAGACGGACCGATACGGGTCTGGCGCATACGTTCCAGGAACACCGCGTCCACTCCTACAACAGCTCCGGTTCATGCCTCGGCATATGGTGAACTCTCGATCTTTCCCGCTCCCAGTTGGGCCATAAGTTCCGTATTTCGTGGCTCTGTATTGTAGGAGTGATTAAAAACGTCAAAACATCGGTTAGTAGGTGCACAGACCTTGAGATGTGGGCCGCACCAACCCGAACCAACTTTCACGCATACGGTCGGCTCCCCATATATCCCTCACTTCTCCTGAGAGATCTTTACGTGAGTTCAGGTCGATGAGTGCCTCCATTTGCAGTTTGAGCAGTTTGAGAATTGGATTGCTGATGGTGTTCATGTCAATTCGGATAATACCCGCTGGACGACTACGTGTGCTCACAGAGATAGTCATTCTTTGCTTGGGCAAATAGCTCCAGCAACGTTCCTGTGCTGTCTGTGGTGTTCACGTCGACTGTTGCAGCTTTGTGCCGTAGTAATGGTAGCCACCCATCTATACACGAGTCAGATTGTTAGGGGGAGTCTGATACGCGTCTAATACACGTATGACTTGCCATCGGCCGCTGGTACTGCGTTTACCATCTGAGACCGCGCGTCTCCAACGAATTTTCCACCATCTTCCATCTGTAACTCAAGCCTAATATACGCCGCATGGTGCTTAATATTGAAGGTTTCGTTCGCGAAAGACTCCAAGGCTCTCAATAATGTGTCCTTCGTCTCTGTCAGGTTCAAGGCGCGACACAAACAAAAACAACACGACTCTTGGAACTAAAGCTGTACCTGCGAGCAAATAGGGTAGGAGTAAGAGTATTATTACCTGTTGCCAAAAGACATCACAAGCAGGCTGTCTTCGCTGTATATTACGAGTACGTCTGTTTCAAAAAGTACAAATATTTGGAAGAAAGTGGTATAGGTAGGTTTAGAGCAACAGGGACGTAGCTAGAAAGCAGTAAGAGTTGACTCGCGTCTTATTGGCACATGTTATTGATGCACAGATTTTCGGCTTGTTGTCGGTAAGTCACGGTGGCGGAGTCGTTCAGGCAGGCAATCAGGCAGGGCAGGCAATCATTTCTTCTTTTTTTTTTTTTTTTTTTTTTTTTTTTTTTTTTTTTTTTTTTGTGGGTGTATAGGAGAGAGAGTAGT